>ENA-ORVG01000249-ORVG01000249.1-human-gut-metagenome-genome-assembly--contig:-NODE-249-length-77412-cov-12.362850_pt1 | contig 77412 bp, 56 predicted proteins | sample MGYA00242091_ERZ509233 | MGnify/ENA primary metagenome ERZ509233 (study PRJEB26280, sample SAMEA2338840) | human gut metagenome | biome: human gut; feature: human-associated habitat; material: faeces... | reverse complement strand
ACGAGAAGGACCGCCGCATGACGGTCATGACCACCACGTTCATCCCCTGCGGCGCCAAGCTGCCGATCATCGCCCTGCTCATGGGCTCCATCATCGGCGATTCTTCCACCACCGCCGCGTGGATCAGCCCGCTCTTCTACTTCCTGGGCGTCTTTGCCGTCATCGCCTCGGGCCTCATGCTCAAGAAGACCAAGCTCTTCGCCGGTCGCCCGACGCCGTTCGTTATGGAGCTTCCTGCCTATCACTTCCCGGCGATCCGCTCTTGGGCGCTGCACGTGTGGGAGCGCTGCTGGGCCTTTATCAAGAAGGCCGGCACGGTCATCTTCGCGTCCACCGTCGTGGTTTGGTTCCTCTCCAACTTTGGTAGCTACAACGGTTCTTTTGGTTTCCTGCCTGCGATGGACGGCATCCCCGAGGAGTTCATGGACTACTCCGTGCTTGCCATGCTCGGCAACCTGGTCGCTTGGATCTTCGCCCCGCTCGGCTTTAGCACCTGGCAGGCCACCGCGCTGACCGTCTCGGGTCTCGTCGCCAAGGAGAACGTCGTCGCCACCGCCGGCTCGCTGCTGTCCGTCGCCGACGCGGGCGAGACCGACCCGAGCCTGTGGACCGCGTTTGCCGGCATGTTTCCGACTATGGGCGCTTGCGTTGCCTTTGGCGCTTTCAACCTGCTGTGCGCCCCGTGCTTTGCCGCCATGGGCACTATCCGCAACCAGATGGACTCCGGCAAGTGGACCGCGATTGCCATCGGCTACGAGTGCGCCTTCGCTTGGGTCATCGGCCTGTTCATCAACCAGTTCTACAACCTGCTTGTCCTTGGGCAGTTTGGTATCTGGACGATTGTCGCTATCGTGCTGCTGGTTGCGATGCTCTTCCAGATCTTCCGTCCCATGCCCAAACATGCATGGACCGACGAGGACGAGACCAACACTGCTTCCGCTGCAGTTTCCGCCTAAGTCCGAATAAGGATCAACCCCTTTCCACGAGCCCGGGTGTCTCAGTGACACTCGGGCTTTTTGACGCAATGGGGGGACAGATTGCTTTGCTCCAGAAGTAAGATGTGGCGTTTCCGCAGATAAAACCGACCAAAATAAACCTGTCCCTATTTGGTAGGTGGAGAATGGGGTAAAGTAAGTGATGGTTAACTAGAGGAGACTTGCTATGGCACCTATCGATATTGTTGTACTGGCTGTTATCGGTATTGCGTTTGTCGCCGTGTGCGTGCGCATCTACCGCAAGGGCACCTGCGCCGACTGCGCTCAGGGTGGCGTTTGCACGGGGCATTGCTCCAACAAAAAGACGTGCGCCGCACTTAAGGGCGTGGACAAAATCGCCGAAGACTTGGGCCGCGGTATCAAATAAGGTCCAGACATCCAAGCGCCTCGCGAGCATCCGTTCGCGGGGCGCTTTGCGCATTTGGGCGCGAGCGCGGCGAGTTGAAGAGTATTTTTGGGGTATCGTTAACTGAACTGTAAATTGGCAACTTATCTATAACGGAGTAATCCCATGAGCGCTCGTGTAACCATGAAGGACATAGCCGCCGAGCTTGGCGTTTCCATCAATACCGTGCACAAGGCTCTGACGGGAAAGGCCGGCGTGAGCGAATCCGTGCGTGCCAAGGTGAACGCTAAGGCCGAGGCCATGGGCTATCACCGCAACACAAGTGCCTCAAGCCTGCGCCGCAAGGATATCAATCTGGTGTTTTGCCTGCCCAGCGCATCGCGCGAGGGAGCGTACTTTTTCCGTTACCTATGGGAAGGCTGCAATCGCTTTGAGCAAGAGGTCATCGACCAGGGCATTACCGTTGAACGCGTTGAATTTGGCGTGGGCGGCTACGCTGATGCACTTGAGCAAATCGACGAGCGTCTGCAGGTGGGCGAGAAGATTGATGGCTTGCTCGCCTATACGCCGGGCGACGATCGTGCGACTGAGCTTTTGGGGCAGATCGCCGAGGCGGGCGTGACGATTGAGCTCGTTGACGGCGACCGCCCTCACCTCGATCGCCTGGGCGCTAGTTTGGCCGACTACTCCACGGCGGGAAGCCTGATGGCCGAGCAGGCGGCCAACCTGGTTCACGCTTCTGGGACCGATACCCGCGTGCTTTTATTGGCGGGCGACCCCTATACCGACTCGCACTATTTGACCGCTCGCGCCTTCCACAATTACCTTCGCGAGCACAATGTTCCCTGGCAGGTCGAGGATCTGACCGGTGCTCATGCCCAGGTCAAGCAGCTCGAGCACGAGCTCAACCAGCGTCTAAAGTCATCGGAAGCCCCCGAGTTGATCTGCAGCGTGTTCGCCGTGGGCTCTGAGCTGATTGCCGATGCGCTTGTCTCGGCTAACATGGCCGGCGAAGTAATGGTGATCGGCAACGACCTGTTCCCAGAAAGTGCGCTGGCCTTGCGTCGGGGCATCTTTACCAACATCGTCTACAAGGACCCGGTGAGTTTGGCATACCGTGGCGCCAAGACCTTAGGCGATTATCTGCTGTGGGGAAAGACGCCGGCGGAGCCTGTGCAAAAGGGGGCTGTTGAGATGGTGTTTGCCAGCAACGTCGATCGTTACTGCGAGCTCGCCGGAATCTAATGCGTTTAGGGAGTTCCCTACTTGCCGCGTACTTTTTGGCTGGGGATCGAAAAATTGTTTCGAAGGCCGCTGATGGCGAATCTGCCGTCAGTGGCCTTTCTTTGTGCCGATCCAACGCAGGGTCCATGGCTCGGCAACCGTTAAGCGGTCAAAACCTACCGTTCGCCCCATGATGGTTAGGTGAACGTTCACCTCGTAACGCATTTTGCACTAAGATGGTGAACGTTCACCTAGAGGATGACGAGCGTATTGTGCGCCCGCTCCGCAAACAAAGGGGTTGTTTGATGAAAAACTTCATGGACGATCAGGATTTCCTGCTGAGCACCAAGACCGGCGAGGAACTGTTCCACAGCTTTGCCGAGGGCATGCCCATCGTTGACTACCATTGCCACATTTCTCCCAAGGAGATCTGGGAGGACAAGCGTTTCGAGAACATCACCGAGGTTTGGCTGGGCGGCGACCACTACAAGTGGCGCTTGATGCGTGCCAACGGCGTCGACGAGCGTTTTATCACTGGCGACGCCCCTGCTCGCGAGAAGTTCCAAAAGTGGGCCGAGACCCTGGGTCGCTGCGTTGGCAACCCCGTCTTTGAGTGGAGCCACCTGGAGCTTAAGCGCTACTTTGGCTACGAGGGCGTCCTCAACGGCAAGACCGCCCAGGAGGTCTGGGACCTTGCCAACGCCAAGCTCGCCGAGGCCAGCTTTACCTGCCGCAACTTGATCAAGCAGTCCAACGTCCGCATGATCTGCACTACCGACGACCCCGCCGACAGCTTTGAGTGGCACAAGAAGATTGCCGCCGATGACAGTTTTGACGTTCAGGTCGTTCCCGCCATGCGCCCCGACGCCGCTCTGCGCATCGAGCGCGGCCAGGAGTTCGCCGACTACTGCAAGCACCTTTCCGAGGTTGCCGGCGTTGAGGTCAGCGACTTTGAGGGCATGAAGTCCGCCATCTCCAAGCGCTACGATGTTGCCCACGAGCTGGGCTGCCGCGCCTCCGACCACGCACTCGATTACGTTATGTATGTCCCGGCTACCGCCGATGAGATTGAGGCCATCTTTGCCAAGGGCCTGGCTGCCGAGCCGCTCACCGAGGAAGAGGTCCTTAAGTACAAGACCGCCTTTATGCAGTTTGTCGCGGGCGAGTATGTCCGTCTGGGCTGGGCCATGCAGCTGCACTTTGGCTGCAAGCGCGACAACAACCGCGCCATGTTTGCCAAGCTCGGCCCCGATACCGGCTACGATTGCATCTCCAACTACACGCCGTCCGACCAGCTCGCCGATTTCCTCAACTCCATCCAGGAGACCTGCGGCTTGCCCAAGACCATCCTGTACAGCTTGAACCCCATCGACAACACCATGATCGATACCGTGATGGGCTGTTTCCAGGAGGCTCCGACTGCCGGTAAGATCCAGAACGGTTCCGCCTGGTGGTTCAACGACAACGAGGTCGGTATGCGCGAGCAGCTCACGGCTCTGGCCAACGAGGGCGTCCTGGGCAACTTTGTCGGCATGCTCACCGACTCCCGCTCCTTCCTGTCCTATCCGCGCCACGAGTATTTCCGTCGCGTGCTGTGTAGCGTGATCGGCGAGTGGGTTGAGCAGGGCAAGTATCCGGCCGACATGGAGCTGCTGGGCACCATCGTGCGCGATATCAGCTACAACAATTCCGTTCGCTACTTTGGCTTCGATCTGGACACTGTCGAGGCATAGATCTGTATGTGTTCCGATTGGTGAAATCGGTTGCAAAGGGGAGGGACCATATGGGAACAGGGCAACAGAAAAACGAGCAGATTGTGTCTGCTCAGGCGGATTCGGGATCGATGCAGAGCTCGCAGGATATCAAGCTGAGCTGGCGTGAGAAAATCTGCTATGGCTTTGGCGATTTGGGCAACGGATTCATGTTCGATCTTGGTCAAGCATATCTGACCAAGTTCTACACTGACATCTGTCTGATTTCGCCAGGCGTAGTGAGCCTGATTTTCGCCGTCACCAAGATTTTCGATGCGTTCATGGACCCGATTGCCGGTGCATTCGTCGACGGTAGAAAGAAGATTGGCAAGCACGGTCGGTTTCGTCCGGTCATGATGGTTTCGGCCGTGATTCTTGCCGTTCTAACCGTGGTGACCTTCACTGCGCCCGATATTCCCATGGCGGGCAAAATTGCCTATGCGCTGATAACCTACATGATCTGGGGCGTCGTATACAGCTTCACCAACGTGCCATACGGATCTCTGGCCACGGTAATGACGCGTGACGTCGATGACCGCGCGCACATGGCGTCAACGCGCCAGGCCGGTTCGCTCTGCGCACAGCTCATCACGGGCGTAGCGTTCATCCCATTGGTCCTGTTCTTTGCGGGTGGCGACACGCTCGACGGCAATCCGCACGGCTATACGATTGCAGCTGTCGTCATGGGACTGTGTGGCATCGCCGGATTCGCCATCTGCTTTTTGGGAACGCGCGAGCATATCCGTATCGATCGACAGGCCGAGGAGAAGGCTGCGGGAAAGGCCGGCAAGAAGTCGAGCGCATTCAGCACGTATTTCAAGGTCGTTTTCACCAACAAGAACCTGGGAGCAGTTATCCTGCTTACGCTGTTTACCATCTCGGCCATGAATACCAACAACACCATGATGGTGTATTTCTGCCAGTACAACCTGGGTAACATCGCGTTGCAGCCCATTGTCAACGGCATCATGATCGGAACGTCGGTTGTCGCCATTCTCGCCATCCCGACGCTCGTCAAGCATTTTGGCAAGAAGCGCACGTGCGTTGCCTGCTTTATCGTCGGTGCCGTGGCAAACGGCCTCAACTTCATCCTGCCGACCAATACCGTGACGTTCATCATCTTCGTCACCATCGGCTACGTCGCGCTTGCCATCCCCAACGGTATCACCTGGAACTTGGTTTCCGATGTTATTGATTACGGTGAATGGCACACGGGAATCCGCAAGGAGGGTACGACCTACGCCGCGTTCAACTTTTCTCGTAAGCTTGCGCAATCCCTTGCCGCGATCATTTCCGGCGGCATCCTTGCCCTTACCGGATATGTGGCAAATAAGCCCCAGACGGCTGCCACGCTGCTTGGCATCAAGGGCGCTCTGACGATTTATCCCGCCTGCGCCCTTCTGGTAGCAGCCTTGATTATCTTCGCTCTCTACGACATTACCGAGAAGAAGTTCAATTCCATTTCCAACGACCTGTCGAATGGTCGCTGGGAGCGCGGCAAGATCGGCGAGAGCACTATCGAGACGATCGATAAATAGCCCCGCTGCTTGAAAAATCATGAATGCAACCCGGTGCGGCGATGCCGTACCGGGACTTGAGTTGAGAGGAAAACCTCTATGAATAACATCAGCTACGAGACGCTCGAGAAGATCGGCTACGAGGGCTACGTGCTGCCCAAGGACGCCCCCGAGAAGGTCCTGCAGTTTGGCGAGGGCAATTTCCTGCGCGCCTTCGTCGATCGTTTCTTCGATATGGGCAACGAGGCCACCGGTTGGAACGGCAAGGTCGTCATGGTGCAGCCCATCAGCGGCGCCTTCGATTTCGCCGATGGTATCAATGCCCAGGATGGCCTGTACACCGTACTGGTACGCGGCAAGGAGAACGGCGACACGGTTGACGATTCCCGCGTGATCAGCGCCTGCAGCCGTTGCCTCAATCCGTATCGCGAGGCTGACTACCGTGCCATGATGGAAGTCGCCGTTTCCGATGACCTGGAGATTATCGTCTCCAACACCACCGAGGCCGGTATCGCCTACGATCCGTCCTGCAAGGCCGACGACATGCCCCCCGCGAGCTTCCCTGCCAAGCTTGCCCAGGTGCTCCATGCCCGCTGGGCTGCCGGCAAGCCGGGCGTCATCGTGCTCGCCTGCGAGCTCATCGACCATAACGGCGAGGAGCTGCTGCGCATTATGAACCAGTACGTGAGCGACTGGGGCTGGGAGGACGAGTTTTCGCAGTGGATGGCCAACGACTGCACCGTCTGCACCACGCTCGTCGACACCATCGTTCCGGGTCGCATCCGCGATCCCAAGGAGGCCGCTGCCGTGGCCGAGCGCTTGGGCTATGAGGATCCGTTCTTGGCCGTGCGCGAGCCCTTCCAGATGTGGGGCATCCAGGGTGACGAGTCGCTCAAGGAGCGTCTGCCCTTCGTGAAGGCCGGTCTGCCGGGTGTCTTTGTGACCCCCGACGTCACCCCGTACAAGAAGCGCAAGGTCCGCATCCTCAACGGCGCCCACACCGCCTTTGTTCCGGGTTCCTGGGTTGCCGGCTTTGATATCGTGCGCGATTGCATGCACGACGAGACCGTCCGCGGCTTCATGAACACCATGCTCTACGACGAGGTCATCCCAACGCTCGCCGCCGACCTGGATGTCGAGGACTGCAAGGCCTTTGCTGCCGCTGTTGAGAACCGCTTCGACAACCCGTTTATCGACCACGCGCTGCTCTCCATCTGCCTCAACTCCACGGCTAAGTGGCGTGCCCGCGACCTGCCCACGCTCAAGGATTACGTTGCCGAGACCGGCAACCTGCCCAAGTGCCTGGCGACGAGCCTGGCCACGCTCATCTCCTTCTACACGCAGGAGCTCGTGTCCCGCGAGGGCGACGGTCTGCACCTGCGTCGCTCCGACGGCACCGAGTACACCGCTCAGGACGACGCCTTCGTGCTCGACTTCTACGCCGCCCGCGCCGGCGCCGACGACGCCGAGCTGGTGCACGATGTGCTCACCAACGAGCAAATGTGGGGCGAGGATCTTACGCAGATCGCCGGCCTGGAGGAGTTTGTCGTCAACGCTCTCGCCGTCGTGCGCTCCGAGGGCGTCAAGCAGGCGTTCGCGAACGCTCAGGCCTAAATCCTTCTGTACGCCCGTCGGGTAACTGGCGGGCGTCACTCGACTTCTGCTCAACCTGTAGGGTTAGGACTCTTTGTAATGAACACTATCCAGATCAATCCGGCCGACAACGTCATCGTTGCGCTGTCGCCGCTCGCCAAGGGTGCTGCCGTCGAGGTTCCCGGCGTGGGCGAGGTCGTTGCCGCGGAGGATATCCCGCAGGGCCACAAGATGGCCGTGCGCGCCATTGCAGCCGGTGAGGATGTCGTCAAGTACGGTCTTCCCATCGGTCACGTGACGAAGGACATTCAGCCCGGCCAGTGGCTGCACACGCACAACGTGAAGACCAACCTCTCGGGTGAGGTCGAGTACACCTACAATCCGACACATCCGGTCGTTGAACCGGTCGAGGCCGAGACTTTTATGGGCTTCCGCCGTGCCGACGGTCGTGCCGCCACGCGCAATGAGCTTTGGATCATTCCCACCGTCGGTTGCGTCAACGAAGTCGCTCGTGCCATGTGCGAGCAGGCTCAGGACCTGGTCGAGGGCTCGTTGGAGGGCGTCTATTACTTCCCGCATCCGTTCGGTTGCTCACAGACCGGCGCCGACCATGCCCAGACCCGTCGTCTGCTGGTGGCGCTGTCGCGTCACGCAAACGCCGCGGGCGTGCTGTTCTTGTCGCTCGGTTGCGAGAACTGCACGCATCAGCAGGTGCTCGACGAGCTCGGTGACTTCGATCACGAGCGCGTTCGTTTTCTCACCTGCCAGGATGTAGCCGACGAGCAGATCGAGGGCCACAAGATTCTGTCCGAGCTGGCTGACTTGGCCAAGCAGGCCAAGCGTGAGCCCATTCCGGCCTCAGAGCTGGTTATTGGTCTTAAGTGCGGCGGCTCTGACGGTCTTTCGGGCATTACCGCCAACCCCACGATCGGTCGCGTGAGCGATATGGTCGTCGCCCGTGGCGGCACGTCGGTGCTCACCGAAGTGCCCGAGATGTTTGGCGCGGAGAGCATCCTGCTCGACCGATGTGAGGACGAGCAGGTCTTTAACGCTGCTTCTGACATGCTTAACGGTTTTAAGGATTACTTTATTAGCCATGGTGAGGTGGTCTACGAGAACCCGAGTCCCGGTAACAAGGACGGTGGCATCACCACGCTCGAGGACAAGAGTTGCGGCTGCGTGCAAAAGGGCGGCTCCGCACCCATTGTCGACGTGCTGCCGTATGCCGGTCAGGTCAACAAGCATGGTCTGAACATGCTGTGCGGCCCGGGCAACGACATGGTATCCACCACGGCGTTGACGGCTGCTGGCTGTCACGTGATTCTGTTCTCGACTGGACGCGGCACGCCGTTTGGTGCACCGGCGCCCACCCTCAAGGTGTTCACCAATCAGCGTCTGTGCGACCACAAGGCCAACTGGATGGACTTTAACGCCGGCGTGGTGGCTACGGGCGAGTGCACGCTCGATGAGGCCGCCGGAGACCTATATCAGCTGGTACTGGATACAGCGAGCGGTAAGCTAACGAGTGCCGAGCGCCGCGGTTGCCACGAGATCAGTATCTGGAAAGACGGCGTCTGCCTGTAGAGAGATTCGCCATTCGTAGGGGTGGCGAATCTTTTGATCTCGATGACGGGGCTGCACAGTGGCTCCGTGCGAGGGAAGGGTTGCTACTGCGCGTTTGTGAGATGCTTTTCGGTGCCCTTTTCCGCACTGTTGACGTATCTATGGTTATAAATTCGGGCAAATTGGTTTAAGAAGCCGATTTCGTCCAGGTCGATAGAGGGGAATTGCGTGGCTATCCACATCGTTGAGGAAGCAAATCGCTGTCTGGGCTGCAAAAAGGCGTTCTGTCAAATAAAGGGCTGTCCGGTGCAGACGCCCATTCCGCAGGTTATCGACCTCTTTAAGCAGCGCCGTCTGCAAGAGGCGGGCGAGCTGCTGTTCCAGAACAATCCCATGAGCGCGGTCTGCTCCATGGTGTGCAACCATTCGGGCCAGTGCGAGGGTGCTTGCATCCAGGGCCGCAAGGGCACACCCGTGCATTTCTCGAGCATCGAGAACTATATCTCCACGGCGTATTTGGACCGCAAAGAGTGGAGACCCGCGCCGTCGCGCGGCAAGCAGGTCGCCGTGGTCGGCTCCGGCCCAGCCGGCATTACCGTGGCAATTAAGATGGCGCAGCTGGGTTGCGCCGTCACTGTTTTTGAGCAGCGGCCCGAGATCGGCGGCGTGCTGGAGTACGGTATCCCCGAGTTCCGTCTGCCGCGTTCGCTCGTGCAAAAGTACCGCTACGTGATGTGCTCGCTCGGCGTGCGCGTTCGCCCCTCGACCACCATCGGCGGTGCGCTCCACATCGACGACCTGCTGCGCGACGGTTACGATGCGGTCTTTGTTGGTACCGGCACCTGGCGAGCTCGAAAGCTGGGTATTCCCGGCGAGTCGCGCGGCAATGTGCTGTTTGGTATCGACTATCTGGTCGATCCCACGAGCGTGGCAATCGGGCAGAACGTGGCGGTTGTCGGCGCCGGCAATGTGGCCATGGATGTTGCCCGCACGGCCCTGCGCTCGGGTGCCCGCAAGGTCACTGTGTATGCCCGTTCGCGCCACATCTCTGCCATCGATGACGAGGTGGAGCTGACCGAGCTTGACGGTGCCGAGATTGTGCGCGGCAAGGCGATCTGCGCCATCGATGATAACGGTCCGGTGTTCGAGACGGCTATCTTTGACGAGGACAACAATGTGGTGGGCTACGAGGAAGAGCTCGACCACGCGTCCGCCGACACGGTTGTGATTGCGGCGTCTCAGGTGCCCAAGGACAAGCTCGTGCTTACAACGGGCGGTCTGGAGACCGACCATCGCGGTCTGCTTTCGGTCGACGAGCATGGCATGACTACCGTGCCTGGCGTCTTTGCCGCCGGCGACGTGGTCAACGGCCCGCTCACCGTGGTCCACGCCGTAGCTGGTGCCAAACTCGCCGTCGAAGGTATGATTGCCTACTTGGGCCTCTAACTCCACCCCGCCCATCACTTGCGGTGGAATACGGACTGATTTGGCTGTCAAAAGCCTCATCTACTCCGTATTCCACCGCAACTTTTTGTGGGGTGGGCTAGAGACGCTGCATGCGGTACCCGACACCCATGTGCGTCTGAATCATCTTGGGGTGAGAGGGGTCTGCCTCGATCTTCTTGCGCAGGGTGCGCATGAACACGCGCAGGCTCGCCAGATCGCTGTCCCAGCTCGTGCCCCATATCTCGCGGGTGATGAAGGTGTGGGTGAGCACCTTGTCGACGTTTTTCGCCAGAAGGACGAGCAATTTGTACTCGGTTGGGGTGAGCGAGAGCTCACGTCCGTCTTTCGTCGCGTATCCCGCGGCGTAGTCGATATGCAGCGGACCGTTGTCGAACGTGCTCGCTTCTGTCGACTCGCTCGACGCCATCGAGGAGCGCCTCAAATTCGCCCGGACGCGCGCGAGCAACTCATCCACAGAAAAGGGCTTGGTGAGGTAGTCGTCTGCCCCTGCGTCAAGTGCTGCAATCTTGTCGGAATCTTCGGTGCGCGCCGAAATGACGATAATGGGGACTGCCGACCAGCTTCGGATCTTCGTGATGGCCTCGATACCGTCAATGTCGGGAAGGCCGAGGTCGAGCATGATGAGGCTGGGGCCGTGCGACACCGCATCCATGATGGCGGCTTGGCCGTTGCAAACCTTGCTCACGACATAGCCGTGGAGGTCAAGCGCGGTCGAAACGAGGTTTTGAACGGTCGGGTCATCTTCGACCAGGAGGATGCGTGGCTTAGCGGCATTATTCATGAATCTCGATCTCCTCGGCGGGCAGGGTAAAACGGAAGACGGCCCCATGGGGGTGGTTGTCGCGAACTTCGATGACGCCGCCATGCGCCTCCACGATGGAGCGGCAGAGCGACAGCCCAAGGCCGATGCTTCGACGCGAATCCACGGGCCGCGTATTGCTTGAGGTGAAGAAGCGCTCAAAGATATGAGGCTTGTCGCAGTCTGCCACACCCGGCCCATCGTCTGCGACGTCCACCACGACGAACGCACCCTCGCGACGTGCACTGATGGTGACAGTCGAGTCCTCGGGCGTGTATTTGAAGGCGTTCATGATGAGATTCGTAAGTACCTGCATGATGAGATGGACGTCGATACGTACCAGCAGGATGTCGTCAGTGTGCTCGATGGTGACGGTACGTCCATGCGATGCTTGGGCGACATGGCTGAGGGCGGCCTCGATGACTTCGTCGATGAGCTCGGATGTTAAGTTGAGGCGAATGGTGCCGTCCTCGACGCGTGTGATGGCGAGGAGGTTCTCCACGGTATCGATAAGCCAGAGGGAGTCGTCGTAGATGGCATCGGCAAGATCGCAGCGTTGTTCGAGGCTGAGCTTCTCGTCGCTCTTCCGAAGGATTGCCGCAGATCCGGATATAGCCGTGAGAGGTGTCCTCAAATCGTGGCCGATGGAGCGCAAAAGGTTGGCGCGCAGCTGCTCGTTTTTCGCCAAGACCGCAGCCTCTTCGCGCTCTTGCGCCGCCCGGTCGCTTTCGAGCGCCAAGGCGCATTCACCTACGATAGATAGGACGATCGAATGCTCGAAGGCTTCGATCTCGCGCCCCTCCAGGGCGATACCGATGACACCGAATACCTTGTCGCCGGTGCGAACCGCGAGGTAGAGACAGCGCGCCTCAGGCAGGGTCAGCGTGCTTGCGCCCGCGCGCTTGTTGTTGGTGTAGGTCCAGGTTGCAACGGCGCGCTCGTAGTCGGTGAGCAGCGACGCGGATCGGTTTTCGGTGCCAGCGGACTCATAGAGCGCCTTGCCGAGCGTGCCGTGTTCGGCGGGGTAGAAGACCACGTCGAGTTTTAGCAGTTTGACGAGTTGGTTCATGGCGACGCGGGCGCACTCCTCCGCGCTATGGGCTTGCTGCAAGAGCTGGTTCGTTTCGAGGAGTACGCGCGTTTTGAATGCGTTCTCGGCGGATGTACGGGCGTTGTCGGCGATGCGCGCAGTTAACTCGCCGGCGACCATAGCGGTAGCGAACATGATGCCGAACGTGACCAGATAGCTTCGGTCGTAGCTGGCGAGCGAAAACAGAGGCGTGACGAAGCAGAAGTTGTAAAGCACTACAGAGAGCACGCTCGATACGATCGTGCAGATACGCCCCGTCGTGGTGACGGCGGTCAGCAGGGCCGTGAGGATATAGAGGGATATGATGCTGGAATCGGCAAATCCCAGATGGCGGAAAGCCGTGCCAATCGCCGTGGCGGCAAGAGAGAGGGCCAGCGTGCGAAGCACGTTTCGGCTGCTGGGCGGCTGCAGGGCGAGCGCATGGCGGCGTCCTTTGGGTCGGGAGGGCGGAGTCGACTGTTCTGGAATGATGTAAATGTCGAGGTTCGGGGCGAATGTTATGAGCTGTTCTACGAGAGATTTGCGGCCGAAGAGGGCCTGACGGACGCTGCTGCGCTCGCCCGTGCGCCCCATGACGATCTTCGAAATACCCGACAGGCGCGCGAACTCGGAGATCTGAAACGCGATGTCGTCGCCATAGACGGTTTCCATATGTGCTCCGAGCTGCTCGGCTAGGGCGATATTGGCTGCAAGCTTGGCGCGCTCATCATCGCTCACGGCTTGCGTGCGCGGGCTCTCTACGAACAGGGCGACGAGCTCGCTGCGAAACGCTTTCGCCATGCGTGCGGCGGCACGGACGATGCGGGGATTGGTCGGCGCCGGGGAGACACAGACCAAGATACGCTCCCTGGTGTAGTAGTCACGGTTTCCCAGCACGCGTGCGGCGTCTGTGAGGTGACCGGTGCGATCGGCGCAGCGGCGCAGCGCGATTTCTCGGAGTGCGGTGAGGTTCTCGACGGTAAAAAAATGCTGTTGCGCTCGGTCGGCTTGTGCGGGACGGTAGACGAGGCCGGCGCGAAGGCGCTCAAGTAGGTCTTCGGGCTCTATGTCGACGAGCTCGACCTGGTCGGCATCATCGAAGATACGGTCGGGGATTCGTTCGCTCACGACAACGCCGGTGATGGATGCAACCATGTCGTTTAGGCTCTCGATATGCTGAACGTTCACGGTCGTATAGACGTCGATGCCCGCATGTAGAAGTTCCTCGACGTCTTGATAGCGTTTGTCGTGGCGAGACCCCGGCGCATTCGTATGGGCGAGCTCGTCGACAAGGATGAGCTGAGGGGCGCGTTCGATAGCCGCATCTAGATCGAACTCGCTGAGCGCAATGCCGTTGTGCTCGATGAGTTTACAGGGCACGTTCTCAAGCCCTTGTGCAAGATGGGCAGTTGCCGGACGTTCGTGCGGCTCGATGTATCCCGCGACGACGTCGACACCTCGCCACTCGGCGGCGTGGGCGGCCTGAAGCATCGCATAGGTTTTGCCTGCGCCAGCAGCGTAGCCAAAGAAAATCTTGAGGTGCCCCCGGCTGGTCCGAGCGTCATCGGCGGCCTCGTCTTTCTCAATTGCCTTGAGGATGAGGTCTGGATTGACGCGAGTGTCCGATGCGTCGCGCTGCATAGCGTAGCCTTTCTGAAACGTTGTCCATGCGTGCATACGCGGTGAGGACGCCACTGTATGCTCGCGAGGTCGAGTATAGGCGCACTGCAGCCGCAATAGTGCTTTCTACCTGCATCTTTACGGCATCTTAAGGACATGAGCCCCGGCCCTCACGCCTCTTTAATCCCTAGAAGCGTTTACTGTCCCCAGACGCTTGCGAGAGCAGGCGTCCGAGACATCGGACCGCGCGTGAAAGGGGCGGTAAATGGACATCCTCATTCCCATCATTGGAGTCGTCTGCATTGGACTCCTTATCTATTACATCTACATTCTGATGAGGAGTGATTCGTAAACTATGGACGCTGCGATTCAGTACATCTTGTACTTTGCCGTGCTCGTCGTCCTGGCCGTTCCGCTCGGTCGGTTCATGGCCCATATCATGGATGGTGAGCATACGTTCCTGTCGCCTGTGATTGCTCCTGTGGAGCGTGGCGTCTATCGTCTGCTTCGCATCGACGCGGCAGAGCAGATGGGGTGTAGGCGCTATCTGGCGAGCGTGCTGGTCTTTTCGGGGATCGGCCTCGTGGCTCTTGTGGCACTCCAGGTGTTTCAGTCCTTCTTGCCAGGCAATCCCCAGCACCTGCTGGGTGTGTCATGGGACCTGTCGTTCAATACGGCTGCTTCCTTCATAACCAACACCAACTGGCAGTCCTATTCCGGTGAGACCACCCTGTCCTACTTTGTGCAGTTCATGGGCCTCACCGTGCAAAACTTCTTGTCCGCCGGCACCGGTATTGCGGTCATGTTCGCGCTCATCCGCGGTTTCCGTCAGGTCAAGGAGCAGGGTCTGGGTTCCTTCTGGGTCGACCTCACCCGCACCGTCCTGTATGTGCTCATCCCGCTGAACCTCGTGTTCGGCATCTGCCTGGCTGCCGGTGGCGTCATCTCCAACTTCCAGCCGGCTCAGAAGGCTGAGCTCGTAGAGCCCGTCGCTGTTCAGCCTAATGCAGACGGCGGCTGGAGCGTCATCGACGGCGCCCAGATCGAGGGCGGCACGGTCAAGGTCGACGGCAAGGTTGTCGAGGGCGCGCGCGTGGTCACCGAGCAGTTCCTGCCCCAGGGTCCCGCGGCTCCCCAGGTCGCCATCAAGCAGTCCGGCACCAACGGAGGCGGCTTCTTCGGCGTGAACTCCGCCCATCCGTATGAGAACCCCAGTGCCTTCACCAACATCATCGAGATGACCAGCCTGCTGCTGATCCCGGCCGCCTGTTGCTTCACCTTCGGTATCGGCGTCAAGAACACCAAGCAGGGCAAGGCCATCTTTGCCGCCATGTTCATCCTGCTGGTGATCTTCACCGGCATCATCGCCGTCAACGAGCATGCGGGCACCCCGCAGCTGGCCGATGGCGGAGCGGTCAATATCGAGATGACCGACGGCCAGGCCGGCGGCAACATGGAGGGCAAGGAGAGCCGTTTCGGTATCGCCTCCTCTTCCACCTGGTCCGCTTTCACGACGGCTGCTTCCAACGGCTCGGTTAACTCCATGCACGACTCCTACACCCCGCTGGGCGGTTTTGTCCAGATGCTCCAGATTGCTCTGGGCGAGGTCGTCTTCGGCGGCGTGGGCTGCGGCCTGTACGGCATGATCGGCTTCGCCATCCTCACAGTGTTCATCGCCGGCCTCATGGTCGGACGCACGCCTGAGTTCCTGGGCAAGAAGATCGAGCCGGGCGAGATGCGCTGGGCGGTTGTCCTGTGCTTGGCAACTCCGTTTGCCATTCTGGTGTGCTCGGCCATCGCCTGCATGGTGCCCGGTCTTGCCGACCAGCTCAACAACGGTGGCGCGCACGGCTTCTCCGAGGTGCTGTATGCCTTCACCTCATGCGGCGGCAACAACGGCTCGGCGTTTGCAGGCATGAACTGCAACATTCCCTGGATCAACGTCATGCTCGGCCTCGAGATGCTGTTCGCCCGCTTCATGCCCATCATCGGTACGCTGGCTATCGCCGGCTCGCTGGCCAAGAAGGGTAAGGTCGCCGAGAGCGCCGGTACCCTGTCTACCACCAACGGCATGTTCGTATTCCTGCTCGTGTTCATCGTTCTGCTGATCGGTGCCCTGAGCTTCTTCCCGGCCCTGGCGCTTGGCCCCGTTGCCGAGTTCTTCCAGATGATTGCGTAAAGGAGGGCGCAGATTTATGACTATGCAAAAAGACATGATGGGCCGCGCGGTCCGCGACTCGTTTGCCAAGCTGGATCCTCGCGTCCAGATTCAAAACCCGGTCATGTTCCTGGTGTGGCTTTCCGCCGTCATGACCTCCGTCCTGGCCGTCGCTTCCATTTTCGGTGTGCAGGACGCGGGTGTGCCCACCTACTATGTGGTCGCCATCGCGGTCATTCTGTGGCTCACCGACCTGTTCTCGAACTTCGCCGAGGCGCTTGCCGAGGGCCGCGGTAAGGCCCAGGCCGATTCCCTGCGTGCGGCCAAGAAGGATGTCGAGGCCCATCGCATCGAGTCCGTTGAGGACAAGGAGCACTTCACCGTCGTTCCCGGCACCGAGCTCACGCGCGGCGACCTGGTGATCGTACGCGCCGGCGAGCAGATTCCCGGCGACGGCGACGTCATCGAGGGCGCTGCTTCCGTTGACGAGTCCGCCATCACCGGCGAGTCCGCCCCCGTAGTCCGCGAGGCCGGCGGCGACCGCTCTGCCGTTACCGGCGGTACCACGGTGCTGTCCGACTGGATCATCGTCAAGATCTCCAGTGAGCCCGGCCAGAGCTTCCTGGACAAGATGATCGCGATGGTCGAGGGTGCCGCGCGCAAGAAGACCCCTAACGAGATCGCTCTGGAGATCTTCCTGGTGGCCCTCTCCATCGTCTTTATCCTGGTCACGCTGGCCCTGTATTGTTACTCCTGCCTCTCGGTCGGTCTTAACGACATAGACAACCCCACGGCCGTGACCACGCTCGTGGCGCTGCTCGTGTGCCTGGCTCCCACTACCATCGGTGCCCTTCTTTCCGCCATCGGCATCGCCGGCATGAGCCGTCTGAACGAGGCCAACGTGCTGGCCATGTCCGGCCGCGCCATCGAGGCCGCCGGCGACGTCGACATCCTCATGCTCGACAAGACCGGCACCATCACCCTGGGTAACCGCCAAGCCGCCGAGTTCATCCCGGTCGACGGCATCGATCCCGCGGAGCTGGCCGATGCCGCCCAGCTTTCCTCGCTGGCCGACGAGACCCCCGAAGGCCGTTCCATCGTCGTGCTCGCCAAGGAGCAGTTCGGTCTGCGCGGCCGCACGCTCGAGGATAAGGGTATGGAGTTCATCCCCTTCACCGCGGCGACCCGCATGTCCGGTGTGAACTACGAGGGCAATGAGATCCGCAAGGGCGCTGCCGATTCCGTGCGCACCTATGTGGAGGCAGCCGGCGGCGTGTTCTCCCAGGAGTGCGACGAGGCCGTCGAGCGTATCGCCAAGGCCGGCGGCACCCCGCTGGTCGTGACCAAGAACTGCCGCGTGCTGGGCGTTGTGTACCTTAAGGACATCATCAAGTCCGGCGTTAAGGAGAAGTTCGCCGACCTGCGTAAGATGGGCATCAAGACCATCATGGTGACGGGCGACAACCCGCTCACCGCCGCGGCAATCGCCGCCGAGGCCGGCGTTGACGACTTCCTGGCCGAGGCCACCCCTGAAGGCAAGCTCGAGAAGATCCGCGAGTTCCAGCGTGAGGGCCACCTGGTCGCCATGACCGGCGACGGCACCAACGACGCGCCCGCTCTGGCCCAGGCCGACGTCGCCGTGGCCATGAACACGGGCACCCAGGCTGCCAAGGAGGCCGGCAACATGGTCGACCTCGACTCCAGCCCTACCAAGCTCATCGAGGTCGTGCGTATCGGCAAGCAGCTGCTCATGACCCGCGGTTCACTTACGACCTTCTCGGTGGCCAACGACATGGCGAAGTACTTCGCTATCATCCCGGCCCTGTTTTCGCCGATCTACCCGGGCCTTGGCGCGCTCAACATCCTCGGTCTGGCAAGCCCGCTGTCCGCGGTTCTTTCGGCCATCATCTATAACGCGCTCGTTATCGTCGCGCTGATCCCGGCTGCGCTGAAGGGCGTTAAGTACCGCGAGGTACCGTCCGGACAGCTGCTGACCCACAACCTGCTCGTGTGGGGTCTGGGCGGCATCGTTGCCCCGTTCGTATTCATCAAGCTCATCGACATGCTGCTCGCGTTCTGCGGCATTATGTAAGTGGAGGTTTGTATGTTCAAAGGTGTTGCATCGCGCGCACTGGGCGTGTTCGCGCTGTTTACCGTTGTCTGCGGCCTGGGCTATACGCTCGTCGTGACCGGCATCGCGCAGCTTGCGTTTCCGTACCAGGCGAACGGTTCGCTCATCAAGGTCGACGGCAAGGTTGTGGGCTCCGAGCTCATCGGCCAGAACTTCGAGGATGAGGGCCATATGTGGGGCCGCATCCAGAACGTGTCAATTGTCGAAGGCGACGACGGCGAGCCCATGGCCTACGGCGCTCCGTCCAATTTGTCTCCGGCGAGTGAGGAGTACCGACAGCTTGTGGACGCGCGCGTCGAGAAGATCCGCGCCGCTAACCCCGATGCCGATATGGACGCTGTGCCCGTCGACCTGGTGACGTGTTCGGGGTCCGGCCTCGACCCGGAGATCTCTCCGGATGCCGCCGAGTACCAGGTCCCGCGCCTTGCCAAGGCCACGGGCAAGAGCGAAGGTGAGGTGCGCGAGATCATCGCCCAGTGCACCAAAGGCCGATTCCTGGGCGTCTTCGGCGAGCCCACGGTCAACGTGCTCAAGGTGAACCTTATGCTGGACGGCGCGCTGTAGGTGAGGGAGTGGCGGATGAGGGCATGACTGACTATCTGAGCCCTCAATTCCACTCCGCCCATCAGTTGCGGTGGAATACGGACTGTTTTGCCTGTCAAAAGCCTCATCTACTCCGTATTCCACCGCAACTTTTTTGTGAGGGTCGGGATTGAAGGTGGGGAGTGCGAGCGAGTGCGAATGCAGCGGATACTGATACGATAGGTACGTTAGCAACTGCCGCCGAGCGGCTCAAACGAAAGGAACCCTGTATGGAGTCATCCGCCTACCCGATGCTCTTTAGCCCGATCAAGGTCGGTACGACCGAGGTCAAGAACCGCGTCTTTATGCCGCCGGTATCTACCAACCTGGCCGATCACGGCTATGTGACCGACGACTTGGTCGATCATTACCGTGCCCGTGCCAAGGGCGGCGTGGGCCTCATCATCACCGAGGTCGTGACGGTCGAGCCCACCTACACCTATCTGCCGGGTGACATGTGCTGCTACGACGACACGTTTATCCCCGGCTGGGAAAAGCTCGCCGCGGCCGTCCACGAGTATGGCTGCAAGATCATGCCGCAGCTCTTCCACCCCGCCTATATGGCCTTTAACATTCCGGGCACGCCTCGCCTGATCGCTCCGTCCTTTGTGGGCCCGTCTTACGCCCGCGAGGCACCGCGCCCCATCACGGTCGACGAGATTCACGAGCTCACGCATCAGTTTGGCGACGCTGCCGTGCGTATGCAGAAGGCCGGTGTCGATGGCGTCGAGGTCCATGCGGCGCACGCCCATGGCATGCTTGGCGGCTTTTTAACTCCGCTCTACAACAAGCGCACCGACGAGTATGGCGGCTCGCTCGACGCCCGCATGCGCTTCTTGCTCGAGGTTATCGCCGAGATTCGCGAGCGCTGCGGCAAGGACTTTATCATCGACGTCCGCATCTCGGGCGATGAGTACACCGATGGCGGTCTGACCCTCAACGACATGATCTATGTCTCGCGCCGCCTGGAGAAGGCCGGCGTCGACATGATTCATGTCTCGGGCGGTACCACCATCAAGCGCGGTTCCGCAATTCCCGCCGCCGGTACTCAGCAGGCCTCGCATGCCGCCTGCTCGCGCGAGATCAAAAAGCACGTCAACATTCCCGTTGCCACCGTCGGACGCATTAACGAGGCCTGGATCGCCGAGGAGCTGATCGAGGACGGCGCTGCTGACATCTGCATGATGGGCCGCGCCAATCTGTGCGATGCCGAGTTCTGCAATAAGGCCGCTGCCGGCAACGCCGACGATATTCGCCCCTGCATCGGCTGCCTGCGCTGCCTGAACGGCATTATGTTCGGCAAGCGCATCTCCTGCACCGTCAACCCCGATGTTGAGCGCGACGAGGCCGGTTACGAGCCTGCCGCCGAGGCCAAGAACGTACTGGTTGTGGGCGCTGGTCCTGCGGGCATGGAGGCAGCCTACATTGCCGCCAAGCGCGGCCACAACGTGGTGCTCGTGGACAAGCAGGACGAACCGGGCGGCGAGATGCGCATCGCAGCCGTTCCGCCGGCAAAGCAGGAACTCACCCGCGTGATCAAGTACCAGTATCGCCGTCTTGCTGAGGCGGGCGTGAAGTGCGTATTTGGCACCGAGCTTACTGCCGAGGACATTCAGCGTGACTACGCGGGTTACGAGGTTGTCCTGGCTCATGGCGCCGAGCCCATTGCTCCGGCCTTCATGCAGGGCTTTAAGCAGGTTATGACGGCTGACGACCTGCTGGGCGGCAAGGCTTTCCCGGGTAAGAAGATCGTCATCGTGGGCGGCGGCACCGTCGGCTGCGAGACGGCCGATTACCTGGCCCCGCTGGTCAATGACCTCTCGCCGGCCAATCGCGATGTCACCGTCATCGAGATGACCAAGACGCTCGCCGCCAACGAGGGCGGCGCCGGCCGCGCGGTGCTCATCACGCGCATGCTCTCCAAGGGCGTTCACGTGCTGACCGAGGCCAAGGTGACCGAGATCACCGAGGACACCATCAGTTACGAGAAGGACGGCGAGGTCCACACCATCACCGGTGCCGATACGCTGGTGCTTGCCATGGGCTATCGTCCCAATACCAAGCTGGCCGACGACCTGGCTGCAGCCGGTGTTGCCACCCACGTGCTGGGCGATGCCAACAAGTGCGGCAACATCCGCGACGCCATCGGCGATGGCTACAAGGTTGCCTGCGAGCTCTAGTCAACCCCTTTGCACCAATCGATTGCAAAAAGCGGCGGCTGCCCTGTGTGTTTGGCAGCCGCCGCCTGCGTTTTGCCAAAGAAAGATTATTGTCGGGCCCTAAATGCCTTTTGCTTCTGCTCCCTCCGCAATCATGTTGCGGTTATACACCAGTTGCAGATACATCGCGTCGTGCGCGGCGGTGGGATTGCGCGAGGCGATGGCGTCGGCCACATCGCGGTGCGTGCGGATAGTTTCTTCGACGAGCTTTTTGCCGGTCACGTCGACAAAGAGGGGGACGGATGCCTTGAGCACGCCCATCAGGCGGGGAACGACGAGGTTGCCGCCATCCCAGGGCGGCTTCATGGAGTAGCGCACGTACGCATCGAATTTCTCCTCTCATAGATGCGTGGCGCAAAGAGCCCCGAGTTCATACGAGCTCGGGGCTCTTTTCGTCTAGATTGGGGACGCATAGCCGGACGAAAACAATTTGCGTCTGGTAATAAGCGTACGAAAGCGCAATTTACGTCTTAATTTCGGACGCAAATCAAGACGAAAACCGTTTGCGTCTGCTTTAAATCCGTACGAAAACGGTTTTCGTCTTGCAGGGCAGTTGCCGTTTCTACAGTTCAACTTCCAGTTCGGCTTTGTGCTCGTAGAGGTAGTCACGCATGTAGGGGATGGCAAATGAGACCTTGCCGTACGAGGGAGCCTCGATAATCGATTCTCTCAACAGGCGGCTGCGGACGGAGCTCACCTGTTGAGGCGTTTTGTTTAGGGCATCGGCAACCATGCTGGTCGAGCTCGTCTGCCCCAAAGACGCCATGCTCAGCAGATAAGCGATGCACGTGGGCGGAATGCGCTGCAGCGCGGGCTCAATCACCATGGCGCAGAAGCGTTCGCGTGCCGTTGCAATGCCACGCTCGGCTTCTTCTTCTCCAATAATCGCTGTATGTGCGCGTCTTGCCAACTGCCATGCGTAGTATCCAACGAGTTGGATCATGAAAGGATAGCCTTGCGTTGCCTCGGCAAGTTGGCCGGCAATACCTGGCTGCAACTCCATGCCAGACGCTTCAATGGTTTCCTCGAGGGAATACAACACTTCGGTTACTGCCACAGCCTTTAGGTCAAAGGGGAGGGCGCGGCGCAAAAACGCAAGTGTCTTTCCGTTGATGATGCTTTCAATCATCGAAGGCAGACCCGCAAAAACAAAGGCGATATCAAGGTCTTCGCCGATAACCTGCTGAATCGCAATGGAGAGCGTTCGGACCTCATCGAGCTCTGCGTCTTGAACCTCGTCGAGAGTGATGAGCAGGCCATTTCCATTCTTGGATATTGTCTGTCTCATGGCGTCGCGTAGCGATGGGCCGATTCGCTCAATGTCTATGCTGCCGATGGATATGCCAGCTACGGTGGGCTCAAATCTGGCGTGTTTGGCCTGGAATTTGGGCTGCAGCTGTTCGAGAATGCGCTGGCAAAGTCCCTCGGTTGCGACCTCTTTTATGACCGTCCAGCCACGGCTTTGCGCCAAACGTGAGCACTCGTCAAGGAGGACCGTCTTGCCCGTTCCACGGACGCCGGCTATGCGCATTAGGCGCCCAGGGGCACCAGGCCCGTTGGTGAGGCCTTCACTGAATTCTTCAAGTACATCTTCGCGGCCGATAATCGTGGGAGGTGTTTTACCTGCTGTGGGCTTAAAAGGGTTTGTTTGCATGTGAGCCACCTTTGCTCAAGATATAGCAAGATATAGCAAAGTATAGTGAGATATAGCAACGTATAGCGCTGTTTGCGGGTTCTTACGGTGGTGCTATTTCCCGAATGCCGCGCGCACAAAGCGCTGGGCGAACAGCTTATTAGCGATGTTGATGACATGGCTCAAGAACAGCGCCGAGATGGCGGTGGTCACGCCAAAGCCGCCCAGGTTGTGCATGAGCGCGAGCGACAGAACGAGAGACACGGCGACATGCGAGCAGTCGAACACGACTTTTACGTCGCCAAAGCGGCGTTTAATCTTTTCGGCAATGACCTGCACCAGGCCGTCGGGCGCGTTGGGGACAACGCCCATGTTGACGACGAGACTTACGCCAAATGCAGTGACAGCGAGGGAGAGCAGCATGGTCTCAACCTGTATGGGGAGTACTGCGGGATGCAGCGGGTTGACCGCCATGAAGAAGTCGGTGAAGCCGCCGATGAGCGTTGAGAAGCACAGCTCGAGCAGGATGCGCGGCTGGAACTCGCTTCGCAAGATGGCTAATTGCGCCACGATGTAGGCGACGTAGGCCGCGGTGATCCAAAATCCGAGCGTCTTGCCCGTGAGCATGGATAGGGTTGTGGCAAAGCACGTGAGCGCGACGACGCCCAGGCCGGATGCCGTCTGGAGACTCATACCGAGTGCCAGTACTGCAACGCCCACCAGATACATCAGCATCCTGATGACGGTATGGAACCAATCGATCTTCTCGCCATTCATGATGATGAGCGGTCGCATGTTGCTACCCGTCCTTTCGGTTGTGTGAAAAAACTGACCCGGACCGGCAAAAGAGGGTTATCGGAGGCACTGCTGTTAAAGCAGAAAAGCCGGCCCCACGGTCAGTTGTCTAGGAAGTGTCTCGTTGTGCCGGAATGGGACTGAAGGGCCAGCGAGACGGGAGGAAAGCAAATGACATTGCGTGGGCAATAGGATGCCAAGATGGTAGGGTGCGTCTTAGCATCCTATTGCCCACGCTTGACGAAATCGGTTTCGTTTGAGCCTTAGTATACGCACGGGATTCTATTTGCAAAGAGAAAAACAATAAAAAGTGAACGTTCACCTAATCGTAACAACTCGTTGGCTGTATCATGGCGGTAGTCGATACGAAACCGATTTCGTATCGACTACGCATGCGTTGTATCTGTCCATTATCTGGTGGTGTAAACGAGGGGTTACACCTGCCGCAAAAGCGGCATTCATCATTGTCCAGATTGAAAGGATCACCATGGAACAGCATACCGATTGCTCGTACTGCATGTGCGGGACCGACAACACGCTCGTCGATGCCTTTGGCATCCCCATGCTTGACCTGCCTGCCAGCAAGCTCATCTTGTTTAAGGAGCAGAGTCATAAGGGCCGCGTAATCGTGGCCTCCAAGCAGCACGTCGATGACATCTCCTGCATGTCCGAGGAAGACGCCGCCGCCTTTATGGCCGATGTCCGCCACGTCGCGGCAGCGCTGCACAAGGCGTTCAATCCCGACAAGATTAACTTTGGTGCCTACGGCGACACCATGCATCACCTGCACGTGCATATCGTCCCCAAGTACAAGGACGACCCGTTTGAGTTTGGCGACGTGTTTGCCATGAACCCCGGTCGCGTCACGCTCGAGTCGGCTCAGTACGACGAGATCGCCCAGGCAATTGTCGCCAACCTGTAAGCAAGTAAAAGCTGCTATTTCGAATAGAAGCACTTGGCTTCATTGCCAGTTAAAAGGAGCTTATCTATGAATGCAGGAGTTGTTTCACTCCTTTGGGTGCTGGTGGGCGTAGTCCTGCTGGTCGCCATGATCGTTAAGTTTAAAATCAACAGCATCATTGCGCTTATTCTTTCCGCCATTTTTATCGCCCTTGCCGACGGCATCTCTGTGGGCGACCTTGTCACCACCATGGAAGATGGACTGGGCGGAACGCTTAAGTCGCTTGCGCTGATCATTATCTTTGGCGCAGCCATCGGAAAACTGATGACCGATTCGGGTGCCTCGCAGCAGATTGCCGACACTATCGTTGACAAGCTCGGTATTAAGCTGCTGCCTGTTGCGCTTCTGATCATCGGCGTTATCTTTGGTATGAGCATGTTCTACGAGGTGGCGTTCCTTATCGTTACGCCGCTCGTTATCAGCATCGCCAAAGAGGCCGACATCCCCTATATGCGCCTGATTATCCCGGCTGTTTCTGGTACCACGATGGGCCATTCTCTTTTTCCGCCGCAGCCTGGTCCTATGGCGCTGGTGAGTGCCTTTGGTGCCGAGGTTCCGCCGGTCTACATCTTTGGTCTGATCGTCACGATTCCGACACTTATCTGCTCTGGTCTTTTGCTGTGCCATTTCATCCCCGGTCTCGATGACATGCCGCTTGGCAATGTTATGAAGCCGGCGGAGCGCAGGCCCGCGGACGAGCTTCCGCCGTTCTGGCTTTCCATTCTGGTGCCGCTGTTCCCGGCAATCATCATGATTGGGGCTTCGATTATCAAGAACACGGTGGGCGAGGGTTGCTTTGCATACGATCTTGCCAGCTGCATCGGTAGCGCAGATATCACTATGCTCATCACGATGATTCTTGCCATGGTTGCGTATGGTTATACGCGCGGCATGGATGGCGGAGAGATCTCTAGCTCTATGTCCGATGCTATCAAGGGCGTCGCGAACGTGCTGCTCGTTATCGGTGCCGGCGGCATCATGAAGCAGGTCATCATTACTTCTGGCGTTGGCGCGACGCTTGCCGACATGGTGAGCCTCATGCCGGTGTCGCCGCTGATTTTGGCTTGGGTGATCACGGTGGTCCTGCGCCTGCTCACCGGCCAGGGCACCGTCTCGGCCATCACCGCCGCCGGCGTCGTGGCACCTATGGTTACGCAGTTTGGCATCAACCCGGTGCTTGCAGTACTGGTCTGCGCCTGCGCATCCAATACCATCACGCCTATGTATGACGGCGGCTACCTGCTGTTCCAGCAGTCGTTTGGCCTGTCGATGAAGGATACCTATAAGACATGGGGCCTGTTGGAGCTCGTCAACTCCGTTGTCGGCCTCATCATGGTTCTAATCCTGAGCCTGTTTATCTAGGCGAGAAACGCATAAGACAAGCGTGTCTCACCGCAAGCCCGCGGACAGTTGCCTATCAAACTGTCCGCGGGCCTTTGCTTTTTATACCAACGGCATGTCGCACCCGTCCCCCCATAAGTTGCGGTGGAATAGTTCCTGTTTTTGCTGCTGAAGGCTTTGAGCAGGAACTATTCCACCGCAACTTATGGGGGGACGGGGGATGCGATAGTATTGCATGGTGGTATTCGATTAACCGAGGCTTCATCCGAGGGCTTTATGGAACAGCAGCATTATCAGAGCCTGCAAGACCAGGCGTACAACGCATTGCGGTCCAAGATCATCTATGCCGAGCTCAAGCCCGGCACGCGCCTTTCGGCGATTGGTCTGGAAAAGGAGACGGGAATCGGACGCACGCCCATTCGCGAGTCCTTTGTGCGCCTGCGTGAGCAGGAGCTGGTGGAAACGCGTCCCAAAAGCGGCACCTATGTCTCAAAAATCAGCATGGAGCGCGCCGAGAACGCCTGTTTCTTGCGTGAGAAACTCGAGAGAAGCGTGCTCATTAAATGCTGTTCGGCCGCCTCGCCCGAGCAAAAGCAGCGGATTGAGCAGATCCTTGCCGAGTCCGAGTCGCTCGACCATAGCGAAACGCGTCGTTTCTTTGACCTGGACAACCTGTTCCATGAGACGTGTTTTGAGATTGCCGGTCGTCACATGTTGTGGGATTGGATGAAGAGCATCAACACGCATTTTGAGCGATACAACTGGTTGCGTATGGTGTCGCAGGATCTGGATTGGGAGCCGATTCGTCGGCAGCATCGCCGGATTCTCGAGGCCATTAAGAGGGGCGATACCGATGCGGCGAGCTATCTGGCAGAGACACACCTGCACCTGATGCCCGAAGAGCAAGGTCCGGTTATCGCCTTGCATCCCGACTATTTTGAGCTGTCCAAAGACTCGGCCATCTAATTTGTCCCTTTATTTAGTTGCGGTGAAATAGGGATTGTTTTGCGGCTCTGATGGTGTAGGCAGTCCGTATTCCACCGCAAGTGACGGGGCACATCGGGGCACGAAAAAGCTGCGGCGCCGCTTGGAGGAAAAGACCGGAAGCAAGGGTCCATTTCTCCAGACGGCGCCGCAGCTGTTTTGATGGTTCGGCTTTTGTCGAAGTGTCTTAGTTGAGCGCGACTGCCAGCCGAGTAGGCAAAGCGGCTCGGGGGCGTGTCGCTTCCGTCACGTTCTATCAGCATACAAGACGGTTTTGGTTCTTGTTCGTGACGGAAACGGCGCGCTTCCGAGCCGCTTTAAAAGAAAGGGGGCGAGGTTTAGGGCACGCCCCCCCTTCACGATAGAGAGCTAAACCTAGCCGCGGACCTTCTTGACGACGTCCATGGCCTCGTGGGCGATCTGCTCGACCTTGGAGAAGTCGCCGTCGGCAAACAGGGCCGGCTTGACCATCCAGGTGCCACCGCAGGCGATGATGGCGGAGGAGCTCAGGTACTCCTCGACGTTGGCGGTGCTCACGCCGCCGGTAGGCATAAAGCGGTGACCGACAAACGGAGCGGCGAGGGCCTTGATGGTGTTCAGGCCGCCATACTGGGACGCGGGGAAGAACTTGGTGACCTTGAGGCCCAGGTTCTCGGCTGCGGTGACCTCGGAGGGGGTCACGGTGCCGGGAAGGACGGGCAGGTCGATGTCGATGCAGTGCTTCACGACGTCCTCGTTGTAACCCGGGGAGACGATGAACTTGGCACCGGCGGCACGGGCCTGTTCAACCTGCTCGACGGTCAGGACAGTGCCGGCGCCAACGCACATCTCGGGCTCGGCCTCGGCCATAGCGGCGATGCACTCGGCGGCGCAGGCGGTGCGGAAGGTGACCTCGGCGGACTTCATGCCAGCTGCCATAAGGGCGTGGGCGAGCGGAGCGGCGTCCTCGACCTTGTCGAGCACAACGACCGGCACGATGCCCAGGGACTCAAGCGTGGTGTAGAACTGATCGAACATGATGTTCCTTTCGATGTGTGGCGCGCATGGGCGCGTGATTGCCAAATGTGCTGGTCAGGAGCCGATTTTGGATTGGTTATCGGAGGCACTGCTTGGGGTTCAAGCAATTCCAAAACCGGCTGCTCGACCAGTCGTGTAGGGGATGCCAGGCAAAACCGGAATGGGACTGGTGGTTTTGCCCGGTCGGAGGAATCGGGGAGCGAGCCGCAGGGGTATGGGATTGGAAAGCTGCGGCCCGCGGAATGGAGGCGGACTAGCGCGCGACGCGGGTGCCACCGTCGGCGGCGGATGCCACGGCTGCAATCTCGCCTGCGGTCACCAAGTTGGAATCGCCCTTGATGGTGAGCTTGAGGATCGAGGCTGCAATCGCGTAGTTGACGGCGTCCTGCGGGTCAAAGTCGTTGATGAGGGCATGGACGAGGCCGGCGTTGAAAGCGTCGCCGGCGGCAACACCCTCGAGCACGTGTACGTCGTGAGCAGGGGAGAACCAGTGCTCGCCACTCTCGGCGTCAAAGAGCATGCCCATCCAGATGGAGCGCTCGACGCAGGAGATGTTGCGAACGACCGAGGCAACCTTTTTGCAGCCGTACTCGGCGCAGATCTGGCGGGCCATCTCGACGTAGGTGTCGCGCTCCTCGATGCCGTGGGCAAGGGAGCCAGAGACGCAGGTCATGCCAAGGCCGGCAGGCGCATCCTCGTCGTTGGCGATGCAGATGTCGACGAGCGGCAGGAGTTCCTTCATGGTGGCCTGCGATTTCTCGGGCGACCACATCTTGCCGCGATAGTTCACGTCGCACACGGTGGTGATGCCCTTGGCGCGGCAGACGGCGAGCGCCTCCTTGCAGGCGGCGGCCATCTCGTCGGAGACGGCGGGGGTCACGCCGGAGAAGTAGAAGACATCGATGCCCTTGAGGATCTCGTCCCAGTCAAAAACATCGCGCTTGGCCATGTTGATGGCAGAGAACTTGCGGTCGTAGACGCAGCCGTTGCCGCGCTGCGAGGCGCCGACCTCAAACACATAGGAGCCAAGACGGTCGCCCTGACGCACGACGCGCGTTGTGTCGACGCCGTAGGCCTTCAGCGAGCGCAGCGCGCACTCGCCTAGGCGGTTGGCCGGAACAACGGAGACGTAAGCGGCCTTGTCGCCCTGGTAGGCCAGGGAAAGCGCAGTGTTGGCCTCGGCGCCGCCGTAGCGGACGTCAAACTCGGTTGCCTGCTCAATACGCAGGTGGTCTTTGGGCGAGAGTCTCATCATGATCTCGCCGAAGGTAAGAACCGTTTTACCCATGGTCGCGCAGCTCCTTTTACTCGTGCGTACACCTTTGATATGGCGTTGGCACGCAGGTGCCAAGACGGTAGGGTGCGTCTTTGCACCTGCGTGCCAACGCTCGCCGAAATCGGTTTACGAAATCGGTTTTGTTTCGAGTTGTAGTATACTCACCTACAGCGTTTTGCAACCGAGATTTTTAAAAAAATGCCTAAAATGGCTCAGGCTGCCGACAATGGGGAAACGGGGTACGCTATGGCGCAGATGAGAATCAAGGACATTGCCGTCGAGGCGGGCGTGAGTCCGGCCACGGTCTCGCGCTATCTCAACAACCGCCCCGGGCAAATGACCGAGGAGACCCGTGCCCGCATTGCCGAGGTCATCGAGCGCACCGGCTATCGCCCGCGTGCCGCTGCGCGCAATCTGCGCAGCTCGCGCACCAATCTCATCGGCGTGATCCTGGCCGACATCGCCAACCCGTTCTCGAGCGCCATGCTCGAAGGGCTTTCCGCCAGCGCCGCCGCGCGCGGCTGCTCGCTCATGACGGCCATTAGCGGCAACGACCCCGCTAAGGAGGCCGAGTCGCTCGCCAGACTTATCGATGCCGGTGTGGACGGCCTGGTCGTCAACACCTGCGGAGGCAATGACGAGGCGATCGCCGCAGCAGCGGGGCGTCTGCCCGTTGTGCTGCTCGACCGCGATGTTGCCGACGGCGGTGTCGATCTGGTGACATCTAACAACCGTGAGCTGGTTGCCGGGTTGGTCGACGAGCTCGCTGTTGCGGGCAGCGAGCGCCTATGCCTGCTCACCGAGGCAAGCGACGACAGCCCCGTGCGTCGAGCGCGTGCCGAGGCCTTTGCCGACGAGCTTTCTCGACGCGGCCTTGCGGGCGAGGTCGTCACCCTGGCCGACGGTGGCGCCACGGGCGTCGGTCGCTTGGACGAGACCATCCGCGGCTATGCAGGCAAAAAGCTCGGCCTCATTGCCGTCAACGGTCTGGTCTTCCTGCGTCTGACCGAGGCGCTGGCGCAGCTTGGTCCCTCGCTGCCGGCGGGGCTCAAGATCGCGACGTTTGACGACTACCCCTGGAACCATGTGCTCTTTGGCGGTGTGACCACGGCAGCGCAAGACACCATCACCATTGCCGAGCGCGTAGTCGAGCGCCTGTCCGAGCGCATCGACGTCGTTACCACCACCGTGGGCGAGGCCGCAAAGCTGGCGCCCAAACGCATCGAGATCCCCGGCCACATCGAACACCGCGCCTCGACCTCGCGCTAGCCGTTCGTTCGCAACTGCCTGTTCGCGCACGTTTTTTGAGCGCTTGATACGCTTTAACCCTGCGGAAACATTTTTCTGCGATAGTATCTGCGATATAGACCAGTCGAAACCCGCCCGAAAGAAAGGGGAGCGACATGAACCAGCAGAACATCGATTACGTACTCCGCTCCGTAGAGCAGCGTGACATCCGCTTTGTGCGTCTGTGGTTTGTCGACATTCTCGGCCGCCTCAAGAACTTTGCCATTAGCCCCGAGGACCTCGAGGTCGCTTTTGAGGAGGGTATTGGCTTTGACGGCTCCGCCATCGAGGGCTTTGCCACGCCTGAGGAAGCTGACATGCTGGCGTTCCCCGATGCTTCGACCTTCCAGATTTTGCCGTGGCGCCCGAGCCATAATGGCGTCGCCCGCGTGTTCTGCGACGTGTGCACTCCCGATCGCAAGCCGTTTGCCGGCGACCCGCGCGATGCCCTGCGCCGAATGTTCCGCAAGGCCGAGAAAGCTGGCTATCTGCTCAACGTGGGCGCTGAGCTGGAGTATTACTACTTCCCCGACGAACACACCCCCGAGCCGCTCGACAACGTGGGCTACTTCGATCTTTCGGTGAGCGATGCCGCCCGCGACCTGCGTCGCAATACGGTCCTCACGCTCGAGAAGATGTCCGTGCCCGTGGAGTACACCTTCCACGCCGCCGGCCGCTCGCAGCACGGCATGAGCCTGCGTCACGCCGAGGCCCTGAGCATGTCCGACGCCATCACCACGGCCAAACTCATCATTAAGCAGCAGGCCTACGAGAGCGGTTGCCACGCCTCCTTTATGCCCAAGCCGTTGGCGGGCGAGGATGGCAGCGCCATGTTTTTGCATCAGTCGCTGTTCGACCACGACGGCAACAACGTCTTTTGGGGCGAGGGCGACGAGAAGTACCATCTCTCCGACGTTGCCAAGCACTATATGGCCGGCATCCTGGCGCATGCCCGCGAGATCAGCGCCATCACCAACCCCACGGTCAACTCGTACAAGCGCATCACCACGGGTGGCGACTCCGTGCCGCAGTACGCCACGTGGGGCCTGCGCAACCGCGCGAGCATGGTCCGCATCCCGGTCTACAAGCCCGGCAAGCAGCTGTCCACGCGCATCGAGCTTCGTAGCCCCGACCCCATGGCCAACCCGTACCTGGTCAACGCCGTCACGCTGGCGGCTGGTCTCGACGGCATCGAGCGCAAGCTGGAGCTCCCGCCCGAGGCCACGGCCGAGACACTCAAGCTTACCGACCGTCAGATGGTCGAGGCCGGCTACACGCCGCTGCCGCGCTCGCTTAAAGAGGCACTCGACGTGTTTGAGGACTCGCAGTTTATGAAGGATGCCCTCGGCGAGCACATCCACAGCTTCTTCCTCAAAAAGAAGCGCGACGAGTGGCATAAGTTTGAGTCTACGATCACCGAGTGGGAGATCAAGCACTACCTGGCGAACTCCTAATCGCGCTGGCTTGTTCCAGTACGATTGAGCTCATTTCCTTGGAGGCCGATATGTCCGAAAAGAGTGCCCTGTTCATGGCGCGCACGACGCGCTTCCACGAGTTTGCCCGCAGCTTGACGACCACCCTGGGTGTCGAGGTGAGCCTGGCCACCCCCGATTCGCCGACTGCGGCGCACGACTTCGACCTGCTGATCCTCGATTCCGATGGCATCCGCAGCGACCGCATCGATCAGATTGCCAAGTGGCTTGACGATCGCGGCGGCGTCCCCATGTTGGTGATTGTCGACGACGAGGCGCTCGGTACCTTGCGCCTGCCCAATCACGCGCATGCCGACTTTGTATGCCCCACGGCGACGCCCAACGAGCTCAAGGCTCGCGCGCAGCGCCTGATGGGCGAGGAGGAGACCGTCGCCGCCGACGATGTGCTCAACATCGACAACCTCGAGATTAACCTGGCTACCTACCAGGTGACGCTCGATAGCGAGCCCATCGACCTGACGCTGATGGAGTACTCGCTGCTGAGCTTTTTGGCGACGCATCCCAACCGTGCCTACAGCCGCGAGGTACTGCTGCACCGCGTGTGGGGCTTTGAGTACTGCGGCGGTACGCGTACCGTCGACGTGCACATCCGACGCATCCGCTCCAAGGTGGGCCCGCAGATCGCGGCACATATCACAACCGTCCGCGGCGTGGGCTATCTGTTTAAGGACTAGCTTTTCACCACAAAGGGGACAGGCACCTTTGTGGTGGTTTTGCCGCATGCGTGGGTTCCTTTCGGGTCCGCAACAGAACTTAAGCCTTCCTAAAAGATTGCGTTCTCATACACGTGCACCCGCATATTGGGGTACAACTCAACGTGAACAATGATGGCCCGCCACGTGTTTGGCGGGCCTTTGGTTATTTGACGAAAGGATCGCAGCTATGAGCGAGAACGATTCTCAGCGTCCCCAGGACGCGGGCAACGCCGGCGAGACCCAGCAGCAGCCGCGCGTGCAGGTGGAGTCGACGCCTGCCGACAGCAACATTCCCTACGTGCAGGCCTACGACACACAGACTGGCAAGCCGCTGGGCAGCCAGCAGGTTGTAAACAAGCACACAGTGGTCAAGACTAAGACCAAAAAGCTGCCGATCTTTATTACGGCACTCGCCGGCTGTGCCTGCGGCGCCCTGTTGGTCATCGCACTCATTATGAGTGGCACACTCGATATCGGCGGCGGAAAGAATGCCGTGACGGCGGGTGCTTCGGGTTCGTCGACGCAAAAGATCACGATCGACTCCGAGGACACCACGCTGGCTGAGGCCGTTTCTGCCAAGGCATTGCCCTCCGTCGTTTCCATCACCGCCACTTCGAGCGGTAGCCAGAATGGCTCGCTTTCGCAGTCTGCTGACGAGTCGGATAGTTCGGGCAGCGTCGGTTCGGGCGTTGTGCTCGATACCGAGGGCCACATCCTCACCAACAACCATGTGGTCGATGGCTATGACCAGTACGTTGTGACCATGGACGACGGAACCACGTACGAGGCCGAGTTCGTGGGCAACGATGCTTCGAGCGACCTGGCCGTCATCAAGCTCAAGGATGCTGACGCCTCCAAGCTCACGCCGATTGAGATCGGTGACTCCTCCAAGCTCAACGTGGGCGAGTGGGTCATGGCGATCGGCTCGCCGTTCGGCAACGAGCAGTCTGTCTCCACGGGTATCGTGTCGGCGCTGTATCGCTCCACGGCCATGAGCTCTACCAGCGGCAACACCATCTACGCCAACATGATCCAGACCGATGCCGCCATCAACCCGGGCAACTCCGGCGGCGCACTCGTCAACGACAATGGCGAGCTGGTGGGTATCAACTCGCTCATCGAGAGCTACTCGGGCTCCAGCTCGGGCGTGGGTTTTGCCATTCCGGTCAACTACGCCAAGAACATTGCCGACCAGATCATCGACGGCAAGACGCCGGTGCATCCATACATGGGCGCTACGCTTTCGAGCGTCAATGCGCTCAACGCCCGCACCAACAAGCTGAGCACCGATAGCGGCGCGTATGTGGCAAGCGTCGTCGAGGACGGTCCTGCCGCCAAGGCTGGCGTCCAAGAGGGCGATGTCATTACCAAGCTGGGCGACGATGAGATTACGAGTGCCGATGGCCTGATCATTGCGCTGCGCAGCCACGAGGTGGGCGAGAAGGTCGAGATCACGCTCATGCGCGGCAAGGACGAGAAGAAGGTCACGGTTGAGTTGGGCTCTGACGAGGAGCTGCAGAGCCAGCAGCAGGACGACAGCGCGACCGACACCGGCAACGGCGGCATCACCGACGAGCAGTTGCGCCAGTACCTGGAGGAGCTGTTGGGCCAGCAGGGCCAGGGTCAAGGCTACGGCCAGGGTTACTAGCGAGCCGTTTCGCACATATCGAGGCCAGAGGGGCTGTCCCATCAACGTGGGACAGCCCCTCTTTTCTTATTGATCCGTTGGGGACGGAGGAAAACGGATCATTTAGAGTTGATAAGAGCATGGTTGGATCGCGCGATCCACCCCGGTCTAGCGGCTGCCGATTCGGTGCGGTTTGAGACCGCTATTCGGCCCCGTTGCGACCGGTGGTACTCTTGTATCCGTTTGAAATCGAGCGAAGGAGTGCCGCTATGGAGCAATCGAGCCTGTTTGGTGACGGCGTGGACATCGATACCGAAACGCCCACGACCGCGGAAGCCGCCGCACCGGCCGATGCCCGCGCCCAGGCGGCGGCGCGTGCGGCCGAGCTGCGCCACGAGCTCGATTACCACGCCTATCGCTACTACATGCTCGACGCGCCCGAGATCACGGACGCCGCCTTTGACAAAATGCTCGTTGAGCTGCAGGAAATCGAGGCGACCTACCCCGACCTGGTGACGTCCGACAGCTATACCCAGCGCGTGGGCGGCTACGTGAGCGAGCAGTTTACGCCGGTCACGCACATGGCGCGCATGTATTCCATGGACGATGCCATGGATCTGGACGAACTCGACGCATGGCTCCAGCGCACTGAGGATGCCCTCGGTGCCGGTAGCGTCACCTATACCTGCGAGCTTAAGATCGACGGCCTGGGCGTGGCGCTTACCTACCAAAACGGCGCCTTCGTACGTGCAGCCACACGTGGCGATGGCACCACGGGCGAGGACGTGTCGCTCAACGTCCGTACCATCAAAGATGTGCCCATGCACCTGTCCGAGCCGGCGCTCGCCCACATGGGTGCCGACCGCGAACGTACCATCGAAGTACGCGGCGAGGTCTATATGCCCAAGGGCAGCTTTGTTCGTCTGAATGACGAGGCCGATGCCGAGGGCCGCGACCCCTTCGCCAACCCGCGCAACGCCGCCGCCGGCAGCCTGCGCCAAAAGGACCCCAAGGTCACAGCGCGCCGCGATCTCGCTACCTTCATCTACGCCATCGCCGATACCGATCCGCTGCACGTTCACAGCCAGCGCGAATTTCTCGACTGGCTGCGCAACGCCGGCTTTAGCGTCAACCCCAACGTGGCTCGTTGCGCCACGCCGGCCGAGGTTCACGAGTTCTGTGCCCAGGCCCTCGAGCACCGCGGCGACCTCGATTACGACATCGACGGCGTGGTCGTAAAGGTCGACAGCTTCCAGCAGCAGCTCGACCTGGGCTTTACCGCCCGCGCGCCGCGCTGGGCCATTGCCTTTAAGTTTCCGCCCGAGGAAAAGCAGACCATCCTACGCGAAATCCGTATCCAGGTGGGTCGCACCGGTGTGCTCACGCCGGTCGCCGAGTTCGACCCGGTGACAGTTGCCGGCTCCACCATCGCGCGCGCCACGCTGCACAACATCGACGAGATCCGCCGCAAAAACGTGCGCGAGGGCGACACCATCATCGTGCACAAGGCGGGTGACGTGATCCCCGAGGTCGTGGGCCCGGTGCTCGACAAGCGTCCGGCCGATTCGGTCGACTGGCGTATGCCCGAGGTTTGCCCCGTGTGCGGCAGCCCCGTGGTCCACGAGGATGGCGAGGTGGCCTACCGCTGCGTGTCCATCGACTGCCCCGCGCAGCTCAAGGAGCGCCTGCTCCACTGGGTGAGCCGCGGCTGCATGGACGTCGACGGCCTGGGCGACGAGATCGTCGACAAGATGATCGCCGCCGGCCTGATCCACGATGTCGCGGACTTCTACCAGCTCACGGTCGACGACATCGCAGGCCTGGACACGGGGCGCACCTATGCTAGCTCCAACAGTAAAAAGGGCGTTAAGAAGGGCGACCCCATTCCGGTGGGCCTCAAGACGGCCGAGAAAATCATCGCCGAGCTCAACAAGTCCAAGAGCCAGCCGCTCGGTCGCGTGCTGTTTGCCCTGGGCATCCGCCATGTGGGCAAGAGTGTGGGCGAGGTCATCGCCGAGCGATTCCTGTCGATTGACAAGCTCATCTTGGCGAGCGAAGAGGACATCGCCGAGTGCGAGGGCATCGGTCCCAAGATTGCGGCGAGCGTCAAGCAGTTCCTGGCCGTGCCCGAGAACCTTGCCGTGCTGGAGCGCCTGCGCCAAGCGGGCCTTTCGCTCGAGGTCGACTTGGGCGCCGCGCACGCGCAGGCCGCAGCCGACGCTGGCGTGGCAGGCGAGCTCGCCGACGCACAGCCACTCGCGGGTCTGACCTTCGTGCTCACCGGCACGCTCGTCAACCGCACGCGCGATGAGGCGGGCGCGGCGCTCAAGGTGCTCGGCGCCAAGGTTTCGGGCAGCGTGTCGAAGAAGACGAGCTATCTGGTCGCCGGTCCCAAAGCGGGCTCCAAGCTCACCAAAGCCGAGCAGCTGGGCGTACCCGTGCTGGACGAGGACGCACTCGAGCAGATCTTGGCTACTGGTGAGGTACCCCAGGCTTAGTGCATCAATAGTCAAATTAAAGAACCTCCCGGAAGCACGATGCCTTTCGGGAGGTTCTTACTTTGCCGAAATAACCGGCACCGTGATCTGCGTCACGTAGGTCGCGGGGTCGTCGTTGATGATGTCATCGATCAGGGCAATCTCGCGCGATGGACCGGCGGGTGTCAGGTTATGTTCGCGCATATAGCCGAGCAGCTGCTTATAGCGCGGGCCCGCTTGCCCGTGCGTGCCGCGGAAACTTATGGTCAGGCAGCGCGCGGCGGTTCGCGTCTCGACGTCGCCCACGTAATCATCGGTGTCATCGAGCAGCAAAAAGACCTCGTCGTAGCCATCAAAGTCGCCGGCTGCGAGGCGCTCGGCGCTAATCCCGACGCCTAAGTTGCCCAGAAAGACAAAGGTCTCGTGCTGGCCCTTCTGCAGCTGACGAATCTGCCACTCTAGCGCATAGGCGTCGGTAGGGTTGACGCGTTCGCGCAACACGGCGCAGCGAAGCTCGGGCGCATCGATTGTGCAAATGGTATTGAGCTCGATGTTCAAGGCATTGTGCAGCAGAGCAAGCCGGTTATCGATCTTGCGCGACACACGCTCCAGCTCACGTCGTTTGCGCTCGATGAGCTTTTGCTGCTGAGCCAGCTGCCGCTGCATAAGGTTCACGTCGCGCGTGGTCACAAACTCACGGATTTGCGCGAGCGGTAAGTCGAGAACACGCAGATGACTGATGGTATTGAGGGTGGAGAGCTGCCGCGATCCGTAGTAGCGGTACCCACTTGCCGGATCGATGTGCGCCGGGTCCAGCAAGCCCATCTGCTCGTAATGGCGCAACGTGCCCACGCTCAGGTTAAACAGGCGCGCCACTTCACCAATGCGGAGCAGGCCCTCAGTATGTTCACTTGGCGTGTCGGTCACAGGACCGCTCCTTTCGGTAAAAAGCAGGGGAGGGGCGTCAGACTCGCGTTGCCCCGCTACGCTACCAACTTGTCAAAAGCCCCGCGCCGGTTGAGCACGGTAAACGCGACAACACAGATGACTGCTGACAAAATCGACCCGCACGGCGAGGCGATACCCATGGGAAACAGCGTATCGGAATAGGCGTTCGACAGCAGCCACGCGCCCGGCACGCGAATGAGTGCCACGGCCAGCACGTTGTGCGCAAAGCCGATGTAGCTCTTGCCGTATGCAGCGAAAAAGCCGCTAAAGCAAATGTGGATGCCGGCAAAGATTGCATCGAAAATATAACTGTGCATATAGCCGGTACCGGCGGCGACCACCGCGGCGTCCTTGGCAAAAAAGCCAATAAACGCCGGTGCCACCAGCCACATCAGCACCGTGATCAGACAACCGTACACCACCGAGATCGTCATGGCATCCTTGAGTACCTGACGCGCACGACCGCCCTTTCCTGCACCGGCGTTTTGCGCCGTGAGCGCGCTGACGGTGGCGCCCATGGAACTCGGAACAATGAACAAAAAGCTGATCATCTTCTCGACCAGGCCCACGGCGGCGGCGTCGACGAGCCCTCGGTGGTTGGCGATGACGGTGATAAACATAAACGCCACCTGGATGCAGCCGTCCTGCACGGCCACGGGCACGCCGATCTTAAGGATGCTGCCGAGTACCTCGGGCTGGGGGCGCAGGTCGCTGCGCTTTACGTGGATGTTCGTGCGGCGGCTCTTGAGCCACACGAGTGCGAGGGCAACGCTGGCCGTCTGTGCTGTCACCGTGCCGAGCGCCGCGCCCACGGGGCCGAGCCCCATATGGCCGATAAATAGAAAGTCGAGTGCGATGTTGATGATGCATGCCACGCCAATCACGTACATAGGCGAGCGTGAATCACCCAGACCGCGAAAAATGGCCGAAAGAATGTTGTACGCGGCGATAAAGGGAATGCCGATAAAGCAGATACGCAGGTAGGCGGCGGTTCCTTCGACCGCCTCGGGCGGCGTGCCAATGAGCGCCACAACCTGCGGGCATAGTGCAAGCAAGATGACGGCCAGCACCACCGAGACACCCATAAAGAGCGTGATGGTGTTGCCGATGGCGGTCTCGGCGCGGTCAAACCGGCGCGAACCCACGGCGTGGCCGACGATGACCGTCGTTCCCATGGCCAGACCCACGAGCGTCACGGTAATGATATAGAGCGTCTGCGCGCCATTGCCCACGGCGGTGATGCCGGCGGCGCCGCTAAACTGCCCCATCATGTACAGGTCGGCCATACCATAGAGCATCTGCAAAAAGTACGAGAGCATATAGGGCAGGGCAAAGACCGCGATGGTCTTGAGGACATTGCCGCGTGTGAGGTCGTGTTCCATGGGCGGGGCTTTCTGGCTGGGTTTGTTTACGTACCAGTGTAGTGAAAACCCTATAACTATTGTAGAGTCAAGGTTTTTGTTGGGTGCCGGGCGAAAAAGTCACGCTCCGAGCACGATGCTTTGGTCCTCCGTGCCCGCACCTCGCCTCAAACCATCACAACATTCGACGTTTTTGCCAAAATCGGGAAAAGCATCGAATGTTGTGATGGTTTTTCTACCACTCGATCGGGTGGAATCGCTTTCTTGCGCGCGAAGGTGTGCGGACCCGTGGGCAGGGGAATAAGGTTGGTTATCCGACTCCATTGGAGGGCTCATGGACCTGCCGATCGTCCTGTCCCATAAGACTGCCTGGCTGTACCACAACGTGGCGCGCCCGTCCGAGCCGCTCTCGCGAGCAAGCAGCCTATACGATGAGGACTCGCTTGCTAACGAGGCGGAGCCGACCGCGAGCCTGCCCAAATTGGGGCTCGATACCAAGGGGCTGAGGGCTTCAACGGCAGTTGAGATTGTTGCCGACTATCTGGTTTCGCTCGGTATTCCACGAGAAGAGCTCGATCATATCGATACGCTCGTCAACTTCGATTTTGAGCGCTCGACGCCGGCTGGATTTAGGTGCCACGTGTTTGGGGCGCCGGTACCTCCAGGCCATCTTATCGAGGTGGCAGAGGGCCTTCTAGTGGTTGACGAGGCCATGTGCTTTGTTCAAGCGGGTTCGTGGATGAGCGAGCCCGAGCAGCTGGAATATGGCTACGAAATCTGTGCCCGATACCATTTGAATCATCTGTCGACAGGCGATTATATCGAGATGGGGCAGAGGTATACCGTTGCCGACTTGATTGCCTATTGCAATGAGAACCGATCTCGTCAGGGGGCTGTACGCGCGGCCGCCGTGCTCAAGCGCGTGCACGATGGCGCGCGGTCGCCCATGGAGACGGCCACCGCAATCATGGTCGTAGCAAAACGTTCCCAGGGAGGGCTGGGATGCGCCAAGATCGAGCTCAACCATCGGGTCGATGTTCCCGACGAGTTCAAGTATCTCGCAAAGGCCGGGTATTTCGAGATCGACGTATATGCGCCTGCGAGCGGTACAGGGATTGAATACAACGGCTCGGACCATCTTGATAAACAGCGCAGCGCGTCGGATGCGGAGCGTATGGCCGTGCTGAGCGCGCTGGGCTTTAGGATGATCGTCCTCACCGGGACTCAGTTTGCCCACCAGCTGCAATTGCACCGGGCGATGAACGCTATCGCGCTCGCTATGGGCCTCAAGTGCGACCGAAGCGAAGCGTTTCAGAAGCGGCAGAACGACCTGCGAGAATTCGTGATTCGTCACTGGGACGGTGGCCTTTAGGGGTGCTTTGGTCCTTCTACGGGGTACCGTGGGCAGGCAAACCATCACAACATTCGACGTTTCTTGCCAAAAGCGGGAAAAGGATCGAATGTTGTGATGGTTTGTATGCTGAGGATGGGCTTGGTTAGTTCGTTTTGCTCGAAGCGGCCCGTCCTGTCGTACGGGTGTCGGCATGATTCTCTCGTGGGGTATTATGTTTTCCGAAGAATAAAACGCCGCGCGAGGGGAGGGCTGCGTGGACGGGCACGTGCAACATGACGGCTTTGGCCGCGATATCAACTACCTGCGCATTGCCGTTACCGACAAGTGCAATTTCCGCTGCATTTACTGCATGCCGGCCGATGGCGTGGCGCCCCGTGCACACGACGAGCTGCTCAGCGCCGAGGAAATCGCCCGCTTTGTGCGCTTGGTAGCGGGGGAGGGCATTCGCCGCGTACGCCTGACGGGCGGCGAGCCGCTGGTCAGTCGCCGTATCATCCCGCTCATTCGCGACATTCGTGCGATTCCGCAGATCGAGGACATCTCGCTCACCACCAATGGCGCCCTGCTACCCAAGCTGGCGCCTCAGCTCAAAGATGCGGGGCTTAACCGCGTCAACATTTCGCTCGACACACTCGATCCCTCGCTGTTTGGAAAGATCACGCGCCTGGGTCGACTCGAGCAGACCATGGCTGGCATCGATGCGGCGCTGGCTTGGGGCTTTGAGCCCGTTAAGGTCAACTGCGTTATTGTGCGCCGGCTCAACCAAGACGTGGCGGCCCTCGCGCGCATGACCGTCGACCGCCCTATCCACCTGCGCTTTATCGAATACATGCCCATTGGCGACGAACACACGAGCTCGCATTGCGCTGTGGACCCGCATGCGCCCGCGCTGAATCCCGAGCTGTGGGACGCGAGCGATACCGTGCCGAGCGACGAGCTGCGGGCGCGCATCAATGCCGGGGCCGCCGCGACGGGACTTGGCGAGCTCGAGCCGCTCGACATCAACGACGCTCCTGCCGGCGCGGGTCCTGCGCGCTATTGGCACTTTCCGGGCGCGGCGGGAACGGTCGGCTTTATCAGCGCCATGTCCAATCATTTTTGCGCGAACTGCAACCGTCTGCGCCTGACGGCCGATGGCAACGTGCGTCCGTGCCTGTTCAGCGATGCCGAGTATTCGGTGCGCGACGCCCTGCGCCGTGGTGATGATATGCAGGTACTTTCGATTTGGCGCGATGCCGTGGCCCACAAACCGCAGGAACACGCGATAATTGAGGGCACGCAACGATTTATGTCCCAAATCGGAGGATGATCATATGGCCAAGAGCAGGTACGCCGATGCCACCAAGGCCGCTCGCAGGGCCGCGATGTCTGCCCACAAAGCCACGGCTACTGACAGCGACGCCGATGCGTCCGCGCAGCCGACCGCCAGTGCTGCCACCGAGCCCGCCCGCGACGCCCGTCGCGACGAGCTGACGCACGTGGACGCCAAGGGCGAGGTACGCATGGTCGACGTGTCCGACAAGGCCGAGACCCATCGCATTGCCATCGCCGAGGGCACCATCCTCATGCATCCCGAGACGCAGGCCATGGTGCTGCAGGACCGCGCCAAAAAGGGCGACGTGCTTGCTTGCGCGCGCGTGGCGGGCATCATGGCCATCAAACGCACGAGCGACATCATCCCCATGTGCCATCCATTGCTCATTACCAAGAGCAAGTGCGACATTGCGCCTATCGCTGCGGCGGGGACGCCGGCCGAGGACGTGCCCGAGGGCTGGGCGCCGGCGCGCACGGACGGGCAGGTTGGCTTTCACGTGCTGGTTACGGCGGGCGTGACGGGCAAGACGGGTATCGAGATGGAGGCCCTGACCGGCGCGAGCGCTGCGTGCCTAACGATCTACGACATGTGCAAGGCGGTCGATCGCGGTATGGAGATCGTCGACGTGCGCCTGCTGCACAAGGAGGGCGGCCGCTCGGGCGTATGGGACCGCGCAGAGCGTCAGGCCGCTGCTGTTGAGGCTGTGGGAGCCGCGGGCAACGCACCCGCGAGCGCACCCGTCGCCGTCGCGCCCGCAGCTCCGGCACCGGCCGTCCCCGCGATCGCGTTTATCGGCTACCAAAACTCGGGCAAGACCACGCTCGTCGAGAAGGTTATTGCCGAGCTCACCCGCCGCGGCCTGCGCGTGGGTTCGCTCAAGCATCATGGGCATCACGGCTTTGATATCGACGTGCCCGCTAAGGACACCTGGCGCCATCACCAGGCCGGATCCAAGCACGTGGGCCTTATCTGCGCCACGCGCTGGGCGGAGTACGCCGACACGCGCGAGGAGGACGAGATGCCCGCGCGCGAGCTGCTGTCGCGCTACAACGATGTCGACGTGGTGATCATCGAGGGCTACAAGACCGAGGGCTTCGACAACATCGTGGTCGCGCGCTCTGGTGTCGACCGCCTGCGCGGCAAGAGCTCGCTCGACCTAGTCGATGGTCGCACGCTGGCCCTTGCCTGCAACGAAGCCCTGGCACGTCAGGCATTCGACGCCGGCTTTGCGACCCGAGCCATCAACATCAACGACGCTCGAGCCATCTGCGATCTCATCCAAGACCACCTTTAAGGCTTGACGCTGAACCTGCCAAAAAGGGACAGGTTAATTTGGCAGGTTTTACCTGGGCAAACGTCACTTCCACCACAAAGGGGCCAGGCACCTTTGTGGTGGTTTTTGCTTTGGTAGACGTGTGGGACATGCCTTACAATCTACCAAGTAGTTCATGACGGGCGAAAAACGGAGAGAAGGGGCTTGATGCGTCCTTAATGTTTCGTGCGGATAGATTGATTTGACAGACGGTGGCGAATACCACCGCCCGTATTCGTATGAAACGAGGAGTCTCCATGCTCGCATCTCTTCTCTCAAAACCTCAACCTTCGCTGTCCGTGCAGGCCAAGCGCCTGGTGGCGATGCGCTTTCTCATCTACACCGGTTTTCAGACCAGCTACTTTATCGGCGTCATCGGAACGCTTACCTATGCAGACGATGCTTCGGTCGTGGCGACATCGCTGGCCGTCCTTTTTATGAACGTATTCGTGATCTTGGGATCCTTTGCGGGCGGCGCGGCGCTCGACGCTTGGGGCCCGCGCCGTCATTTCTTGCTGAGCATCGTGGGCGCGCTGGCGACGGGTGCGGCAATCATCGCCTTTGGCAGAGCGACCGGAACAGTCCTTGCCGGCGCGGCGCTCCTAGGTTTTGTGATGGGATTCGCCCAACCCATCGCCACGTCCTATCCGGCATATCTCACCGACGATCCCGCCGAGCTCAAAGACATCAACTCCGCCATCGCCATGTTTTCAAACGTGAGTATCATCGTTGGCCCCACGCTGGGCGGCTTTGTCGCGGCGGCTACATCGTCACGCGCGGTGTTCGTGCTCATGATGATTATTACCGTACTGGCGTTCATTGCCGGCTGGGGCTTTAGACCACAAGCAGTTCGTGTCGCCGCGCGTGAAAGTACTCCCGCGGACAGCAGTACAACGGCAATCACTGCCAGCCAAAGCTCCAACCCCAGCACGTTCGCCCGCGTCACCTTCGCGACAAGCATCAAGACAGTCTTCACCAACAGTATCCTCGCCTTGCTGTTCTGCATCATCTTCCTCTCGAACTTTGGCTACGGCGCCTTCGATCCACTGGAGTCGTTCTTCTACCGCGATGTCCTGCACGTCGGTGTCGAATGGATGGGCTGGCTCTCGTCGGCCAGCGGTGTGGGCGCGGTGCTGGGCGCCGTGGTCGCGCTCCGCTTGCCGCCGCGCTTCGTCAGCCTCAAAACGCTGCTCGTGGCACTCATGTCCGTGGGCGTGGGAAGTCTGATTTATGTGGGGACACCGTACGTGGGCGTGGCCCTTATCGGCCAGATTGTCCTGGGCGTGGCCTGGGGCGTCGTCAACCCGCTCCACAACACTATCGTGCAAACGACGGCTCCGCTCGAGCAGCTCGGTCGCGTCAACTCGGTCATGGGCTTTGGCAACATGTTCGCCGGCGTGGCCCCGCTGGCGATTGCCCCTTGGCTGGCGGCGACATTTGGTGTGCAGCAGACGCTCGTAGGGGCGGGTATGGTCGTGACGGCGGTTCCCGTGGCGTTGCTGCTGTTTGGCCACTGGCATTTTGATCGTGCCGCAAGGCAGTAAAACCATCACAACATTCGATGAAAATCGCGATTTTGCCGAATAGCGTCGAATGTTGTGATGGTTTGCGTCCCGAGCCGGGCCATCCTGCGGGTCCGGCCACCACAAAGGGGCCAGGCACCTTTGTGGTGGTTTTTGCTTTGACGGGCCGCGCCTGTGCCTTGGTATACCATGTACGCCGTTCACGAATACACCCCACACTACCGCGCAACCCAGAAAGGCCCCATGGACACCACCTTCAGCCACATCAAAGCCGTGTTCTGCGATATCGACGGCACGCTGCTCACGAGCCAGCACGCGGTGTCCCCGCGCACCGTGGCGGCGATCCACGCCCTGCGCGAGCGCGGCGTACTCTTTGGCCTGTGCACCGGGCGCGACGCCCACGCGACCGAGGCCATGTACGAGCTCTGGGGCATCGAAGGCCTGGTGGACGTGCTGGTGGGCTGCGGTGGCGCCGAGGTCGTCGACCGTGCACACGACATCAACGAGCTGAGCTACCCGCTGCCGGGCGAGACCGTCGCACGCATCTGCGAGTACATGGCGGACCTGCCGGCAGCGCCCGTTTGCCCTCGGGACGGCGTACTCTATGTGCCCGAGAGCAATGCATGCGTCGAGCACCTGTCGCGTGTCGACAGCGTGCCCTACAAGGTGGTCGACTTTGCCGAGTTTTTGCGCGAGCCGCAGGCCAAGGTGATGTTTACCATGGCGCCCGAGGCGATGCCACAGATCATCGAGCGAGCATCGACGTTCGCCGACGACACCGTTAAAGCGGCTGCTCTGCAGACCACGCAGCGACTCTACGAATTCATGGATCCGCGCGTGTCCAAGACGCGCGGCCTTGTGCGCGTGGCGGAGCTCAACGACATGGAGCTCCAGAACATCTGCGTGTTTGGCGATGCCGATAACGACACCTGCATGGTGGCCGACGCCGGCGTGGGCGTGGCTATGGCAAACGGCAGCGACGCCACCCGTGCCGCCGCCGACTTTGTAACCGCGAGCAACGACGAAGACGGCATCGCGATCTTTATCGAGGAACATCTGCTGTAGCGCTAGGGCAGAATCACCACAAAGGGGACAGGTGCCTTTGTGGCGGCCTCAGGCGATTTGGGCGAATTGATGCCTAAAATCTGCGCACAAAATCAAATATGATTGTCTGAACATCACGCTTCTAACCACCGATGGGTTAAAGATATTCTCATCAGTTTGGTAAGGTATTCCTGCTGGCTAATGACCTACCGCTCACGGTCGATTTTCGACCGTGAGCGGGATGTTTGCTCTTGAGCAAAATGTTGTGCAAATAAATCTAATGCCATTAAAAAATGATAGTCAACTAAATTACCAGCAGAAACCAAAAATAGATAGCGAATAAACGAAGGTAAATCTGAGCAAATGTCAAGAGAATTGAGAATTCGCTACAAAACCATCGGTTTTCTTGCTCAGATGTTCAAACAATCGCTACAATACGGATTACTACGCGAGCGCAATTACAGATTGCGCAGATACGTTTGATGGTGAAAGAGCAAGATCGCGGTCTCTTGGGGAGGAGACATCGATGAAAGCGAATTCAGATAAATCTAAGCAGCGTAAAAAAGCGACGCGCCGTGTACTGGCAGGCGTTTTGTGCGGAGCCTCCGTTTTGAGCTTGGTGCTGTCGCTCGTCATGCCCCCGATCTCGCAGGCCATTGCCAACGATGCCCAGACGGCTTCTACCGAGGAAACTGTGATGGGGGGGGGTTCCTCAAGTGAGTCTACTGATGTAGACAACACCAACAACGGGGATACCGAAAACCAGAATAGTGACGAGACCGAGGGCGACGAAGCTGGCGACGATAGCCAGCCTGAGGAGCAGCCCGAGGAAGAGCAGCAGAACGAGGGTACAACGACTTCGGATGGTGAAACCGTTGCTGCGGTTGCGGAAAACGAGCGGGCTGGAGCGGATGCCGAGAAAATAACTAGCGCAAACGATCTCCGCGATAAGCTTCAGGGTGTTGGAGCGGGTAAAAAGGCCAGCTTCGAGCTGATGAGTAACATCGATTACAACGACGAGATTTTTCTCGACGAGCGCGGTAGCAATATCACCCTTGATCTTAATGGCTGCAAGATAAAGCACTCGGGCGATGGTAATAAGCCGCTTTTCAGTGTGAGCAATGGTGCTAAGTTTACAATCACGGATTTTAATCCGGGTGAGGATAAGATCGCTGACACTCAGCCGCTACGGGGTCAAGACCAGAAACTGGTAGCTGATAATTATGGCAAGACGGCAGAAATGTCCTATGTAGATGACGTTCCGACTAAGCTTACCTATTACGTGACTAAATCCAGTGTGGATACTACGGACAGCACTCGTACAAACGAGACCATCGACAAGCACGAGGTTATCATCAATGGTGCCATCGTGGGAACCAAAGACTCCGCGATGAGGCTCATCAACGTCTATACGGGCGGTACGTTTAACCTTCAGGGCGGCGTGCTGACCACGACTCAGAACGCGAAGGTCGGTAACCTGATCTATGCCGAGAACGGCTCTACCGTCAATATGAGCGGTGGCTACGTTTGCGGTGCAACCTCTACGGGCCAAGGCGCAGGCATCGAACTCAAAGATAAAAGTACGACCCTTAATCTGACCGGTGGCGTGATCGCAGGCAACTACGCTCTCAATGGCGGCGGTGTGTACGCTAACGGCTCTACAATCAACATGACTGTCGGTACGACTGGCGGTACGACTGGCGGCACGATTTCCGGTAACGGTACGTTCGAGGATCGGCCAGGTTATGGCGCGGGCATCTGTGCGCTTGGATCAACCGTAAACGTTAAGAGTGGTTACATCACCAATAACAATTGCCAGTTCAACTACATGGAGAGAGGCGTTTACGACGACCATAACGGCAACGGTTGTCACGGTGGTGGCGGCATTGCTGCTTACAATGGCGGCAGTCTCACAATTGAAGGCGGCTACATCACGGGCAACTGCTCTATCGAGGCTGGCGGCGGTATTTATGCTGGCGCTTGGGGTCAGGCCCTTTCCTCGTTTAAGTTCTCTGGTGGAACCATCGCCAGTAACGTGGCGCAAAACTCGGAGGGCGGCGGTATCCGTATCTCTGCGCCTACAGTTGGCGATTTTATTGTGAGCGACAAGAAAGCCTACATCACTAACAATACGACCAATACCACCAACGACTGGGGCGGCGGTGGCGTGTTCGTTCAGGGTAGCAGTGACCAAGGCGTTAAATCGGCGAGCCTCAATATATATAACGCTCTGATTACCAACAATCATGCCAATGGCTTTGGCGGCGGGTTTGCCGCTTGCCCGACTGGTAAGACTGCCATTACCGATACCAATGGCATCGCGGTTTTCGGTAATTCTGACGGTAATCCTGGCGGTGGTTATAACCGATCGGGCGGCACACACGAAAAGACCGATGACAAGGATGAAGTAAACGGCGGCGAAATAACTGGAGACTTTATAAAAGCCGGTCACCAGGATCTTTTTCTTGTTCGCGATAGTGCTAACGCTGAATCGCTGCCGTATATCGCTGCCGTAACAGGTCAGATGCTTGGTGGCGGAGCTGCCAACTGGTCGGGCACGATCGACAACGCACCAACGTCTATCGGCAAGTATGAGGGCGCCCAAGCTAAGTACATGATTGGCCTTAAATCTGAGCCGATTCTGGAAGATAAAGATGCTGCTACCGCGGCTGCGTCCCTCTTCATCACGGGCAACAGATCCAACATTCACGGTGGCGGCATCATGACCAACGGCGACGTAATCGCTGGCTCCACCACGCAGGTGAGTGTGTATCCCAAGATGAAGTTCAGTGGCACCAAGGCGCTGACGGGTCGCAAGCTTAAGAAAGGAGAGTTCAAGTTCCAGCTGCTCAAGCAGAACAAGATTACTAAAGAGAATGGTGAGATTTCATTAACAGTCCCGAGCTTTGACAAGGACAAGGACGGCAAACTCAAACTGGAACTCAATGGCTGCACAAAAGTTCGCGATGACGATGGGGTCACGAACGACGATAGCGGTAACTTTGTCTATGATTTGGGCAGGCTCAACTCCGCTGGAACGAACGTCTACTACCTCGTTGAGGACCCCGGCAGCGTTGAGGATCGCGTCCCTGGCGTGGACTACGACAATACCATCTACAAGATTGAGCTTACAACTACGACCGAAAATCGGCCGGTGCTGGATATTAATTACACCTACTATTTAGTTACGAAAGTAAGGGTTACTAATCTCAAAAATAATGAGGTGAAAACGTTTACTCCGAACAACGGTAGCGATGTCTCCATTAAGATCACCGATGGCAACACCGACAAGACCTTTACTAATGCATACAACCCCAAGGGCTCTTGGACGCCTCAGGTGACCAAGAGGGTCGATGGCGGCGAGATGCAAAGGTTCAAGTTCGAGCTGTACACCAAGGATTCCCGCGGCGTTGAGCACCTGTGCGATACCCCCCAATTCACTGATAAGGGGACGGGCAGCGAGGCGACGGTGAAGTTTACTGATCAGGTAATATTCGGCCCCCTCGGGGTTAATGGTGAAGCAACGTTCACCTACTACATCCGTGAATGCCCCGCCAGCGAGGGCGATGGCACCAAGCACGAGGGCTACACCAACGACACCAAGTCTTTCAAGGTCGTGGTGACGGCAACGGACAACGGTGACGGCACGCTGAACTGCACGCCGACCTACTACGAGGTCGACGCCAACGGCTTGGAACGCAAGACCGATGACCCCACCTTCACCAATACCTACTCCACCTCTTTGCCCCTTTCTGGTATGTCGGGCGTCACTCTGACGTACCTTGCCGGCGCGGCGGTGCTTTGCGCTGCTGCGGCCTGGATGCACATTCGTCGCAAGGCGAATGCGAAGGGAGGCGAGCGTCGTGAATAAGAAAGTTTGCTCCTTCCCGATTTTGTTTGCGCTGCTTGCCCTCCTGATCGGCACCTGCGCGGTTGTGTTCCCCGCATCCGCGCAGGCCGCGTCGACCCCGACCGGTTCCATCACGGTGAGCGGCACCGTGGCGCGCAGCTACGACGCCTACCAGATCTCTAGCGCCAACGTCGTCGACGGCGACAGCGACGCAAAGATTGCCACCGACCTCGCCTGGGCAAGCGACACCGTGCGCGACGCCGCGCTGCCTGTGCTGCACAGCGCCAGCATGCCCAACTCCCAGACCACCGCGCAGGAAGCTGCCGAGTGGCTCAACACCGATTCCCACCTTACGAGCGCGCTGAGCGCACGGCTCGCTCGTTCTCTCCAGAGCTCTGGCGCCGTGCCCGTGGCCCTTAACGCGGGCACGGCGGCCGAGCTGCCCTGCGGCTACTGGCTCATCGTTGCCGACGACGACGTCATCGCCCAGGGCGAGGCCGGCACCGCGCCGATCATGGCCCTGGTCGGCGGCAGCGCCGTCACCGTCAAGCCCAAGGCCGCGACGCCCAAGGTCTCCAAGCATGTGCTGGAGGACAGCACCGCCGCCTGGCAGAAGGCCGCCGACGCCACGGTCGCCGACGACCTGTACTGGCGCCTCTCTGTCACGGTCCCGGCGGGGCTCACGGCCTACGGCACCTATACGGTGCAGTTCGTCGACACCATGAGCGCGGGACTCGACCCCTCCAAGGTCGCTGCGAGCATGCGCGTGTACGCGGCGGCGGGCGCGGACGGCGGCTTCGACGTGGTCCAGACCGGTAAGGACGGCCGCGCCGGCACCGAGCCCGCGAAGGGCTGGACCGACATCACGGCCCAGTGCGCCACCAAGGTGGCGGTCGACGGCAAGACCTTCACCGTGCGCACCGGCGACCTGATCGCCGCGCTCGGCGGGGCAGACGCCTTTACCGCGGGCGCCCGCGTGGTCGCCGTGTACAATGCGCCGCTCAACAGCGCATGCAACCACGGCATCGCGAAGGGCAACCCCAACGAGGTCTACCTGCGCTACCCGCGCTCTCCCTTTGCCGACCAGTCCGGCGACGCCGGCTTCACCCGTACGCCGAGCGACGATGCGTGCGCCTACACCTGGGATCTCGCGCTCACCAAGCGCGGCAGTGACGGCGACAAGCCGCTTGCCGGGGCGGTCTTGAGCATCGCCGACGACCGCGGTCGCACGCTGGCGGCCGACGGCACGTGGGATGCGGAGGGCAAGGCCACCGTCACCACGGGCGAGGACGGCCGCGTGACCGTCTCGGGCGTGGACTCGGGCAAGCTGGAGGTCCGCGAGCTCAAGGCGCCCAAGGGCTACACCGCCTTTGAGGGCACGCGCTCCGTGACGGTCAAGGCCGAAGGCCTGGACGTCGACCAGGTGGCCGCCGCCAAGCCCAAACTCACCATCACGGCCGAGTCGCCCCTGCGCGCCGACAGCGCGGACGGGTCGACGGGCAGCCTGGAGGCGTCGCTCATCAACACGCCCGCCGGCACGCCCCCTAGCATCTTCACCGGAGGCTTTATGCCCTTGACTGGCGATATGGCAATGTTCACCGCGGCCGCCGTTGCGGTCGTCGGAGCCGCGCTCATCGTGGTCGCGCTCCTGGTCAAGCGGGGAGGTGGCAGCCATAAAGAGTAGCTGGCAGCCCCACAGAGAGCGGGGCGAGACGTAGCGAAGTAGATGCTAAGACACAGACAGATGATGACCGATCAAATGAGAACCAACCGGAAAACGGAGGAAAAGAAGATGAGCATGAGCAAGAACATCGCGCGCCTGGCAGTAACCGCCGGCCTCACGGCAGCGCTGAGCTTCGGCGGAGTCATGGCCCCGGTCACCATGGCGTTTGCTGCGGGTACGCCGAAGGTGGCCGAGAGCGGCAGCGTGACGATTAAGGAGGATACCTACAAGGATACGACCTTTAAGGGAATCAATATTTTCTCGGCGAAGGTCACGCAAGACTGGAAGGATGATGGTACCTGGGACTCCACTGCGGAGAAGACGCTTTCCGATATCGAATGGGCAAGTGATCCCGTAATGAGCGCAGTGACTACGGCATTTAATAACGATGATCCCAAGCCTGTTGACTTGCCGACTGGCAAAGATGCTAAATCTGCTCAGGCGTGGGCCCAGTTCATCAAAAAGCACGGGTCCGATGCTGATGGGGGTAAAAACGTCAAGGCCGGAAGCGTGCTCGACAAGATCGCTGCTGCCGTTGAGAAGGCGAACATTCCTGAAGGCAATAACGGCTGGCTAAATGCTGACAACACCGGTTCTTTTAGTAACTTGGCTACTGGTTACTGGCTCTTCGTGACTAAGAGTGTCGGCGAGAATGCTAATGCTGAAAAGGGTAACACGGATACCTTCAGTTCGCCCATTTTCGCCGTTGTTGGCGGTTCCGCTGAGAGCTTAACTCCCAAGAAGCAGGTCCCCACTGTGACCAAGGCCGTCAGGGACGACAAGGATGGCAGCACCTTCGGTACCGATGTGTTCAAAAATCCCAACATGGCTGCAGACTCCCGAATGGACCAGTTTATCGACTATCAGCTCGTTGGCACCGTTGCGGGGAACATCAACACTTACAGCACCTACAGGTACACCTTCACGGATAATCTTCCCAAATCCATGACGCCTCGTCTTGGGGCTGACGGCAAGACGCCAGTTGTTACGGTCAAAATTGGCAATACCGAGGTTAAGACCGGCTACACTGCCAAGTACGATAACGACACGCTGACTGTCGACTTCCTTAATCTCAAGAATTGCATGGCTGAGGGTGAAACTCCTATCTCGCTGGATGGCAACTCTAAGGTGACCGTTGAGTACCAGGCCAAGCTCGACTCTAGCAAGGTTTGCAATGCTGACGGTTCGCTCAATTCAGAATTCAGCAGTTTGCTCGGTACCGCACAGACGAATACGGTTAAGCTTACCTACTCCAACAACCCGCACGGTGAAGGTGAAGGCACTACGGTTGACCATCCTGCTTATGACTACACCTATGGTATCGATGTTACCAAGGTCGGTAGCGACAAGGATGGAGACGGTAACCTCAAGACGCTCAAAGATGTTGAGTTCACCTTGCAGGAGGTTGTTAACGGCAACGCTGAGAAGCAATTCATCGACGCCCGGGGTGTAAAGCACAGCGACGCCAAGGAAGCCACGCTCAAGACGACGAACGAAGGCAAGATCAACGTTGTCGGTCTCGACGAGGGCACCTACATCCTCAAAGAGGTTAAGCCTGCTCCTGGTTACAATAACTCCGCCAAGGACGGTGTCACCTTTACTATCAAACGTGACAGTAACGATCAGCTCTATCAGGCTGGTCAAAGTGTTACTCCGAGTACGGAGTCTGTAATCAGTGCAGCATCTGGCGTTGTGAAGGATGGCACGGCCGCCGCAGCTACCGGTAAGCTCAGCTTCACCATTATCGACCAGAAGGGCTCCAACCTCCCGCTCACCGGTCTCAACGGCGTGACCTTCACTTGGATCGCTGGTGGCGCGGTGCTGTGCATCGGCGTGGCGCACCTCATCCGCAGCCGTAAGCAGGCCGAGGAGTCCGAGCAGGAGTAACGCTCGTTCACCCATCCCCTTGGCAGGTGGGATGTGATGGCCATGAGACTTGCGGACACTTTTCTCGTCCATCCACGTTCTTGCTTTGCCATTCTCTTTTCGGGGCAGACTCCGCGCTGGAGTCTGCCCCGTTTTTTTTGGATAACGCAGCCAGCCTCCATCGCTTGTATGATCGAGTGTATGATTAGCGAACAGATGTTTGCAAATATTGCGTTTACCAGCTGTAAGTGCGAGTGCTCGCAGTAAAATACCCTTGCGACGCATCCCGTGCGCGGTCGGCCGACGACTCGATCGGAGGTCCCCAAATGCTGAAATTCCTTAACGCGCTCGCCGCCCTCGCGGCGGTGGGCACGTTCGTCATCGCGTTTCTTGACTCGTATGAGGTTCGGTTTAAGGTCCGTAGGCGCACGCGCGGTGCGGACGGTAGAAGGCATTTGCGCCGCAACAAGCGCAAATAAGAATGCCCGGGGGTCGGATCCCGGGCATTTAACAAAACCAGAAAACTAGGCCGCCCGCGCTCCCAAACATTTACGCGGGGTGCGTCGTTTTCTACTGACATTGTATCCCGAATCGCCCCGCCGATCCGGGACATTTTGAAAACTCAAATGCTGGCTTATCCTCGACTGGACGGTGCAGTCTAGCTGCGTTGCCAGCCGCGGAAGCTCGCTAATCGGCTATTATTTGTTTAGACAACTTGAGTTGTAGAGGAGTGACCGGCGATGGTGCAGGGCACCAAACATATGAAGAGCAATAACGCTGCGGACAACGGCGGCTCAAGCCCTCAGCCCAAACCTCAGCCCAAGCCCAAGGCCAAGCGCCGTCGCAAGCGACTGCCGCGCTGGGCCGACCGGCTCATCACCATCGTCATCATCCTTATTGGCGTGGGCCTTATGACCTGGCCGTGGATCTTGGACCGGCTCGAGGCCTCGGGCGTGTTCAACCAGATCAGCACCGTGTCCAGCACCGTGGACGCGCTGTCTGCCGAGGAGCGCGAGCGCATCCTGCTCCAGGCGCGCTCCTATAACGAGCAACTTGCCGGCGGGGCCACCGAGCTTCCCGCCGACCAGATCGAGCCCTACGCTCAGCAACTCATCTTTGACCGCGATCCCATGATGAGCTGGGTCGAGATCCCCTCCATCGACGTGAGCATGCCCATCTACCACGGTACGAGCGAGGAAGTCCTCATGGCGGGCGTCGGCCACCTGGAGGGCACGAGCCTGCCGGTGGGCGGCACCTCGACGCATTGCGTGCTTACCGCGCACTCGGGTATGCGCAACCTGAGCATGTTCGACGACATTCACTCGCTGGAGCCCGGCGACCTGGTGCTGCTGCACACCATGAACAAGACGTTCGCCTATAAGATGGTGGACTCCGAGGTGGTGCTGCCCGAGGAGATGGAGTCGCTGACCATTGAGCCCGGCGCCGACAAGCTGACGCTCGTCACCTGCACGCCCTACGGCGTGAACGACCATCGCCTGCTGGTGCACTGCGTGCGCACCAAGTGCAGCAAGAAGGACGTCGACACGCAAAAGTCGCTGGCCGGTCGCCACTGGGGCAAGCGCGAGTTTGCCGTGCTCATCGTGGTCGTAGCCATTGTGCTGTTGCTGCTGGACATCGTGATCCACGCGGTTCGCAAGCGCCGCAAGACCAAAGTCTCGGCATAAGACATTCTCCAGAACCACCACAATGGGGACAGGCACCTTTGTGGTGGCCGGGGCTTCCAAACCATCACAACATTCGATGAAAATCGCGATTTTGACGAAAAGCGTCGAATGTTGTGATGCTTTTCGCTGCGGACGAGACGGTTTTCGCTATGGACGGTGCGGTTTCGTTGCAGAACCGCCAGCCCGCCGCCTACCAACCGCCGCCCTCGTTACGTTTTCGCTGCATTTGGGTAAAGCGCCTGCTCCAAGCCGGCGTTGCCTTGTATACTAGAGCGGTTTAACTGTTATGCGGAAGGGAGCGCCTATGGCACTCAGCGAGAAAGACGTGCGCGGCATCGCCGAGTACGCAAAGATCGCACTGACCGATGACGAGCTCACCCAGATGACGTCCTACATGAACGATGCCGTCCAGATGCTCGAGCCCGTCTTGCAATATGACTTGCCCGACGTGGAGCCCACGTTCCATCCCATCGGAAGCCTGTCCAACGTGATGGGCGATGACCTGCGCGAGCCCGAGCGCGACCTGCCGCTCAACGTCGCGCTGGAAAACGCTGGCAGCGCGCGCGACCGCTACTTCCGTGTGCCGTCCATTTTGGGAGAGGGGGAGAGCGAGTAATGGCGCAGAGCTTCGATTCCCTTACCGCCGCCCAGATCGCCGCGGGCGTTGCCGCCGGTGACTTTACCGCTACCGAGGTGGCCCAGGCCTCTCTTGCCGCCATCGAGGCGCGCGAGGGTGGGGTCCAAGCATTCCTGCAGGTGGCGCCCGAGCTTGCGCTCGAGGCCGCCGCGCGCGTGGATGCCGACCGTGCCGCCGGCAAGCCGCTGCCCCCGCTCGCGGGCGTGCCGCTGGCCATCAAAGATAACATGAACCTTGTGGGCACGCTCACCACCTGCGCTTCCCGCATGCTCGAGGACTACCAGAGTGTCTACACCGCCACCTGCGTTCAGCGTATGCTCGACGCCGGTTGCCTGCCCATGGGCAAGGCCAACATGGACGAGTTCGCCTTTGGCAGCTCTACCGAGAGCTCGGCGTTCCACCGCACCAACAACCCCTGGGATACCGAGCGCGTGCCCGGCGGCTCCTCGGGCGGCTCCGCTGCCGCCGTCGCCGCGGGCGAGGTCGCGCTCTCGCTGGGCTCGGATACCGGCGGCTCCATTCGCCAGCCGGCGTCGCTGTGCGGCGTGGTGGGCTTTAAGCCCACGTATGGTGCCGTGAGCCGTTACGGCGTGGTTGCCTTTGGCTCGTCGCTCGATCAGGTGGGCCCCTTTGGCCGCACGGTCGAGGATGTCGCGCTGGCCATGAACGCGCTTACCGGCGCGGGCCACGATCCGTATGACTGCACCAGCCAGGATTGCGCCGTCGACTTTACCGAGCACCTCAACGACAGCATCGAGGGCAAGCGCGTGGGCATCATCCCCGCGTTTATGGAGGCCGAGGGCCTGACGCCCGAGGTTAAGGCCGCTGTTCAGCGCGCCGCCCAGGAGCTGCAGAACCAGGGCGCCGAGCTGGTCGAGGTCGACCTGCCGCACCTGGACGCCGCCATCGCCGCCTACTACGTCATCGGCCCGGCCGAGGCGTTCTCCAACCTGGCCCGTTTCGATGGCATTCGCTACGGCTATCAGGAGGAGGGCTGCGCCAACCTGTCCGACCAGAGCTCGCTTTCGCGCGCCCACGGCTTTGGCGCCGAGGCCAAGCGCCGTCAGATGCTCGGCGCCTACCTGCTGAGCTCGGGCGTGTACGACAAGTATTACTACGCTGCGCAAAAGGCCCGCACGCTCATCACGCAGGACTACGACGCCGCGTATGCCAAGGTGGACACCATCCTCATGCCCGCCTCGCCGCGCACGGCCTTTAAGTTTGGCGAGATCAGCGACCCCACGCAGATGTACCTCTCCGACCTGTACACCATCTCGCTCAACATTTGCGGCAACGGTGGTATCTCGGTGCCGCTGGGCCTGGGCGAGGATACTCAGCTGCCCGTTTCTGCCCAGCTGGTTGGTCCGGCGTTTAAGGACCGTCAGCTGCTCACGTTTGCCCGCGCCCTGGAGCGCGGCTTTGCCGATGCCGCCACGGGTGCGCCCGCGCTTTCCGTCGCGCCCGATTTTGCCGGGAAGGGAGGCGAGCTGTAATGAAGGAGCTTTCCGAGGTCCTGCAGGATTGGGAGGCCGTGATCGGCCTGGAGATCCATACCGAGCTCACCGCACTCGATACTAAGATGTTCTGCAACTGCAAGCTCAGCCACGATGACGAGCCCAACGCCAACGTGTGCCCGGTGTGCCTGGGCCTGCCCGGCGCCCTGCCGGTGCCCAACAAGCGCGCCATCGAGAGCATCGTCAAGGCCGGTCTCGCCACCAACTGCGAGATCCAGCGCCACTCGATGTTCTACCGCAAGCACTACTTCTATCCCGACATGGCCAAGAACTTCCAGACCACGCAGGGTCCGGTCGCCTTTGCCATGTACGGTCACCTGGATCTGGACGTGACCGGTCGCGGTGCCGCCGAGCGCCCCGATTGCGCGTTTGGCGAGGCTGAGGCCCAGAGCCTGGCGAGCGCCTCTGCCAATGCTGAGGGTCTGTCTACGTCCATGACGTCGACCATGCGCGAGGGCAACCAGCGCGCCGGCCACCTGGCCAGCTATGACGCGTCCAGCCTGCAGATGCCCGAGCGTCGCGAGGACGGTTCCTACACGGTGCCCATCCGCATCCTGCGCATCCACATGGAGGAGGACGCTGCCAAGATGGTGCACGTGGGCGGTGCCGAGGGCCGCATCACCGCCGCGGCCGAGTCGCTCGTCGACTACAACCGCTGCGGCACGCCTTTGATTGAGCTCGTGACTGAGCCCGATCTGCGCACGCCCGAGGAGGCTCGCCTGTTTATGGAGAAGCTCCGTCGCATTTTTGTGACGCTGGGCATTTCCGATTGCTCCATGGAGAAGGGTTCCATGCGCTGTGACGGCAACGTGTCGCTGCGCCGCCGCGGCGAGACCAAGCTGGGCACTAAGACCGAGCTCAAGAACCTCAACTCGTTTAAGAGCCTGCATGACGGCCTTGCCTACGAGATCTGCCGTCAGGCCGAGGTGCTCGAGGAGGGCGGCATCATCTACCAGGAGACCCGTCACTGGGAGCCCAGCCGCAAGCGCACCGTGGTCATGCGTGTGAAGGAGACGGCAGACGACTATCGTCTGTTCCCCGATCCCGACCTGGCGCCGTTCGACCTAGACGACGAGTTCATCGACCGCTGCCGTGGCGAGATCCCCGAGCTGCCCGATGCCAAGCGCGCCCGTTTTGAGGCCGACTTTGGCATTAAGGCGGCCGACGCCGAGCAGATCGCCGGCGACCCCGAGTTTGCCGAGTTCTTTGAGGCCGCCGCTGCCGGTATGGCTGGCAAGGAGGCCCAGACGGTTGCAAACTTGCTGGTCAACGAGATGATCGCCTACCTTAAGGGCGCGGGTGTCTCGCTGACCGAGTCCGGTATTGCGCCGGCTCAGGTGGCAGCCCTTGCCAAGCTGCTGGCGACCGATGCCATCAGCTCCAACCAGGCGCACGAGGTCTTTGAGGCCATGGCCCAGACCGGCGACGACCCCAACAAGATCGTCGACGAGCGCGGCATGCGTCAGGTGAGCGATGCCGGCGCGCTGCAGCCGATCGTGGACGAGGTGCTGGCAAACTGTGCCGATCAGGCGCAGCAGTATCGTGACGGTAACCAAAAGGTCATCGGCTTTTTGGTGGGCCAGTGCATGAAGGCGAGTCGCGGCAAGGGCAACCCGAAGCTCTTCAACGAGTTGCTGAGAACGTCGCTCTCGTAAGCGGGAACCGAGGGGCCGGGCGCAGGGCCTTGCCTCTCAATTTCGGACAGTCCTGACTCACGACGGAGGCGCCACTGGCGCCTCCTGTTCGTGCGGAACTCATTGAGAGGCAAGGCCCTGCGCCCGGCCCCTCGGTTCCGTGACGACTCGGCCGTTCGGGTCAGGTGGGGCTGAATAGAATTTGGTGAATGAGGGCGCCGATGGCGCCCTCATTCTTTATATATGCTGGGAGCGCCAAGTGGTGGGGGTGGTGCCGGTGTGTTGCTTGAAGGCTTGGGCGAAGGCGGCCTGCTGAGGGTAGCCTAGACGCTCTGCCACCTGCGCTATCGTGAGCGAGCTATCGGCCAAAAGGTCCTGTGCTCGCTCCATACGGCGTCTGCGAATGTAGGCGCCCAGGGACTCGCCAGTTTGGGCCTTAAAGGTGGCGCATAGTTTGGAGCGGCTTGTGTAGAGCCTCTCGGCCACCTCGTTGATACCCACACGCCTGCCTTTGTCGAGCGCGCGCTCAATCATTGCCGTTGCTTCTTCGGCAATGGTTATGCTGACGCGTGTGTCTGCCGCCTGCCGCGCCTGCTTGTGGGCCGCGCGCGAACAGGCGAGCTCCGCGACCATGGTCTCCACGATGCCTTGCATATAGACGTGTCCGCCTACGGTGCGGGCGCGGTCCTCGTTTATCCGGCGCAGCGTGTGGCAGATGGCAGACGTCGCTTCCTCGTGCCATGGCTCGGCAAACGCCTCAAAGATTCCCGCGAACTCGGTGGGATAGCGGTGCTCCAGTTCGTCAAAATATCCAGGCAAAAAGAGCACCGAGCGCGAGTGATAGAGCTGCCCCGCAAACAGCGGGCTTAATTCCTCGCCACAGCTATCTTGGATAAAGCTGCAAACGGCATTGTTTGGCCACGGTCCATGCAATGGTTTGAGGTTCGCGGGCGTTATGCCAGCCTCGGGCATGCATGTAAGTGTGGGCGCGCTGACTTCGCTCACGCAGGCGTATGGCTCGGGTGTGTATTCGGCCAGGTACATATCGTACGTCGGGGTGATGAAATGCTCCATGACGATGCAGGTGGGGGAGAGGGGCATGATCCATGCGCGGCCGTGCGCCCGGTCGTTTGCCACCTCGCCGGTAAAGACGGCGCCTTTGCCGGTAAGCTCCAAGCCAAACTGCTCAAACTGTGGTGCATAGAGCTCGGTTATGTCGGTCGCCGCCCGATGCATTTTCAAAAGCGTCCCCTTCCTTTGCGGAAACGTCCACGCCTGGCTCGATTGTGTGCCTTGGCTAACATATCAATGATAAGTTGATTAAGGTTAACTCTCAAGCCGTTAGAAAGGAACCTTATGGCAAAGGGATCAAAAAGGGAAGGCGGCGGTATCGGCGAGCTGCTTGCATATGCTGGCGACCGTAAATTCCTAACTTATTTGGGCATGGCTCTCTCAGCGCTCTCACAGCTGCTGAGCTTTGGCCCGTACGTCTGCATCTGGTTTGTCGCGCGAGACCTTATCGCCGTGGCGCCTAACTGGAGCGAAGCCTGCGACATCGCGATGTATGGCTGGTGGGCCGTTGGTTTTGCCCTGGCAAGCATCGTAGTTTATTTCGTGGGGCTCATGTGCACGCACCTGTCTGCGTTTCGCTGCGCGTCCAATATCCGCAAGACTACGAGCGAGCACCTGCTTAAGCTGCCGCTTGGCTACTTTGACACGCACGCCACCGGTGAGCTGCGCCGTATTGTAGACGGATGCGCCGCCTCCACCGAGACCCTGCTCGCGCACATGCTGCCCGATATCGCCGGCGCCACCGCCATGGTCGTGGGCTTGCTCGTGCTGCTTTTCGCCCTCGATTGGCGTTTGGGGGTGGCATGCCTTATCTCGGTCGTCGTTTCGCTTGGCGCCATGGCCACCATGATGGGCGGCAAAGGCGCCGAGTTCATGAAGGCCTACATGGGAGCGCTGGTCAAGATGAACAAGACCGGCACCGAATACGTACGCGGCATCCCCGTGGTCAAGGTGTTTCAGCAGACGGTCTACTCCTTCAAGGCCTTCCACGATGCGATCGCCGAATACGCCGACATGGCACAAAGCTATGCGGGCACGTTCTGCCGAGGTCCGCAGGTACTCAACCTTACCGCGCTCAATGGTCTTGTGGCATTCCTGCTGCCCGTGGCGTTGCTGTTGGCGCCGGGCGAGACGGACTTCGCGCATTTTATGGCAAACTTCACGTTTTACGCGATATTTTCGGCCGTGGTACCGACGGCCATGACCAAGCTCATGTTTGTGGGCGAGGCCTCTCAGATGAGTGCCGATTCGCTGGCTCGCATCCGAAGCATCATGGATTCCAAGCAGCTCTCCGTGCCCGCCCAACCCAAGCACCCTGCCGGCAGCGACGTGCGATTTGAGGATGTGAGCTTTACCTACGAGGGCGCCGAAGCGCCTGCCGTCAACCATGCGAGTTTTAGCGTTTCCGCGGGTAGCACCCTCGCCCTGGTGGGTCCCTCGGGTGGCGGTAAGTCAACCTGCGCAAGCCTGATCCCGCGTTTTTGGGATGTTTCCTCGGGTCGAGTGCTTGTAGGCGGTGTGGACGTTCGCGATATGGATCCGCACGAGCTTATGGACCAGGTCGCCTTCGTGTTCCAGACCAACCAGCTGTTCCGGCAAACACTTGCCGATAACGTGCGCGCCTCCAAGCCTACGGCCACTGACGACGAAGTGCGTGCGGCCCTCTCCGCAGCTCAGTGCGACGACATTGTGGCCAAGCTCCCGCAGGGCATCAATACCATGCTCGGCGCCGGCGGGGCATATCTTTCGGGCGGCGAGGTCCAGCGCGTGGCACTCGCCCGCGCGATCCTTAAAGACGCGCCTATCGTGGTGCTCGATGAGGCGACGGCGTTTGCCGACCCCGAGAACGAGGCGCTCATCCAGCGCGCCTTTAGCAAGCTGGCGGCGGGTCGCACGGTCATTATGATTGCGCACCGACTCTCGACTGTAGTGGGCGCAGACCAAATCGTGGTGCTCAACCAGGGCAGCGTGCAGGAGGCTGGCACCCATGCCGAGCTGCTGTCCCAAGAGGGCCTGTATGCCAAGATGTGGGCCGAATACGAACAGGCCGCGAGCTGGAAAATCACTGCGGCGACCGCGGATGCCGCCGTCACGAAGGGAGGCGAGGCCTAAATGTTCGCCTCATTCCAAAAGAAGTATTTCCTATCCGATAAAGGCGTCGCCGGAGTAAAACGCGGCATTTTCTGGACCACGCTCACCAATCTCATTACCATGGCCGGCATGGGCTTTTTATTCCTGGTCATGGCCGGCTTTGTCGAGCATCTCGCCAGCGGGGCCGACCTGCCGGATACGCTGCCGATCGTGGGCGGCCTCCTGGTCTTTTTCGTGTTGCTCTTTGCCTCTAACTGGCAGCAGTATTACTACACCTACTGCATCTTCTACGAGGAGTGCGGCAAGCAGCGTATGGAGATCGCCGAGCGCTTGCGCAAACTGCCGCTGTCGTTTTTTGGTCGTCGTGATCTGGCCGATTTAACCGAGACCATCATGGGCGACGTCCAGGCCATGGAGCACGCCTACAGCCACGTGCTGGGAGAGCTTTGGGGTGCCATCATCGCAAGCGCCATTGTGTTCGTGGCGTCGCTGTTCTTTTGCTGGCAGCTGGCGATCGCGGCGTTTTGGAGCGTTTCCGTTGCCTTTGCCGTGCTGTATCTAACACGCGGCCCCATGACCCCGGTGTTCGATCGCGTGCGTGCCGAGAAGGTCAAGGTTACCGAGGCAATTCAAGAGACGCTCGACTGCGTTCGCGAGATCCGCGCCACCAACCAGGAGGCCCATTATCTTGAGGGACTCAACGCCGTGATCGATGCCGAGGAGCGCGAGACCACCAAGAGCGAGCTCGCTAACGGGCTTTTGGTCAACTCTGCCTTTGTCATCCTGCGTCTGGGCATTGCCACCACGCTGGTTACGGGCGCCGCGGTGGTCGCCTCCGGGCAGGTCGACTTTTTGGTGATGTTTGCCTTCCTGCTTATGGTGAGCCGTATCTATGCACCCTTTGACCAGGCGTTAATGTTAATGGCCGAGCTGTTTGCCGCCGAGTCGTCTGCCAAGCGCATGCGTTCCATCATGGAAGAGCCTGTAGCGCGGGGCAGCGAGAAATTTGAGCCCGTGGGCCACGATGTGGTGTTCGATCACGTGGCATTTGGCTATGGTGCGGGCGAGGACGGACGCGCCGGCGAGAAAGTTCTTACCGATGTGAGCTTTACCGCCAAGGAAGGCGAGGTCACGGCACTAGTCGGTCCTTCGGGTTCTGGCAAGTCTACGGTGAGCCGCCTGGCCGCGCGCTTTTGGGATGCCACCGCGGGCAAGGTTACCGTGGGTGGCGTGGATGTTGCGAGCGTGGATCCCGAGGTGCTCCTGCGCGACTACGCCATTGTGTTTCAAGACGTGCTGCTCTTTGACGACACGGTGATGGGAAACATCCGCCTCGGGCGTCGTGATGCCACCGATGAGGAAGTGCTTGCGGCCGCGCGTGCCGCCAACTGCGACGAGTTCGTGAACCGCATGCCGCAGGGCTACGACACCATGATCGGCGAGAACGGCTCCAAACTCTCCGGTGGCGAACGCCAGCGCATCTCCATCGCTCGCGCGCTGCTCAAAGATGCGCCCATCGTGCTGTTGGACGAGGCGACGGCGAGCTTGGACGTGGAGAACGAGACCGTGGTACAGCAGGCGCTCTCCCGTCTGCTTGCAGGCAAAACGGTCATTGTGATTGCCCATCGCATGCGCACGGTAGAAAATGCCGACAAAATCGTTGTACTCAAGGATGGTGTAGTTGCCGAGCAGGGCGCTCCGGCGCAGCTCAAGGCGGCAGGCGGAGAATTCGCCCGCATGGTTGCGCTGCAAAAGGAAGCGGCTGCCTGGCAGCTGTAGGAAAGGGGACCAAGATTTCCAAAGGTTAACTTTGGTTGACCATAATAGTTCGACTAAACTAGTCTCAAAAGCGTGCTCGAGCAAACTAATGAACTCGGGTGCTAAGGCACCATGCCGCGCTTGTGCGGCAAAAGGGAGAAGCAACATGAAGAAGTCAACGTTTAACACCCTGCTTGTCGGTGGCGGTTTTCTGCTTGGTACGGCCGGCATCAAGCTGCTCACCAGCGCTCCGGTAAAGAATGCCTGCGTGCAGGGCATCGCGTGCGGCATGCGCGTCAAGAACTGCTACCAGGACATGGTCGAGCAGGCCAAGGCTAATGTCGACGACATGGTTGCCGAGGCGGCCTACATCACCCAGAGCGAGGCCGCTGCTGACGAGGCAGCCGAGTAACGCTCCCAGGCACAAACTATGAGATTCTCGATTATTAGCGAGATCCCCGGCAGGACCCGTCTTCAATTGGCGGGTCCTGTGCCAGAGAGCGATCTCGATGCGCTTCTTAAGCTCAGCGGCGATATCGACGGCGTGCACAAGGTGCGCGTTTACGGCCGTATTGGCCAGATGGCGCTCGAATACGACGAGCGGTGTCTTGCGAGCGTGCTCGATGCCTTGGGTGCGCTCGATGCCCAGGCCATTGCCGACGCAAAGACGGGTTACGTGATGCAGCTTGAGCCACGCAAGCACAAGCTCGTCATGGATCTTGCCACACTTATCGGCGCCCACTACGCGCGCCGCTGGTTTTTGCCCACGCCCCTGCGTGCGGTGTTTGTCGTGGCCGGTTACATGACCTTTTTGCGCGCTGCCCTCCGTGAGCTCGCGCAGCCGCGTCTGACCGTTCCCGTGCTCGACGCTTCGGCCATCGGCATTTCGTTCGTCAAACGCGACGTCGACACCGCGGGCCAGACGATGTTCCTGCTCAACGTGGGCGAGCTGCTCGAGGACTACACCCGCGCCATGAGCGAAAATGAGCTCATCAACTCGCTGCTCGATGTGCCCGACAAGGCGCAAAAGGTCATCGGCGACACCGAGGTAAGCGTTGCCGCCACCGAGCTCGAGCCCGGCGATCTGGTCGCCGTGCGCACTGGCATGTCCATTTGCATCGACGGTGTTGTCGAGCAGGGGAGCGCTATGGTCAACCAGGCGACCCTGACTGGCGAGCCGCTGGCCGTCGAGCGCAGCGTGGGCGACGACGTGTTCGCCGGAACCGTCGTGGAAGACGGCAGCATCTTGGTGCGCGTGCGCGCCAATACGGCTCAGACCAAGCTGCGCTCGATCGTCTCGCTCGTGCAGACGGCCGACTCGCTCAAGTCCGAGGGCCAGTCGCATATGGAGGACCTTGCCAACAAGATCGTCCCGTGGAACTTCCTGCTCGCGGGCCTGGTTGCGCTTACCACCCGCAGCCTCATCAAGACCTCGGCGGCGCTGATGGTCGACTACTCGTGCGCACTCAAGCTCACGGGTTCCGTCGCCGTCATGACCGCTATGAGCGATGCCGCCAAGATGGGCGTCATGGTCAAGGGTGCGAAGTACTTTGAGTCGTTTGCCAAGGCCGACACCATTGTGTTTGATAAGACCGGCACGCTCACCGAGGCGCAGCCGCGTCTTGCCTGCGTACTCACCACCGATGGCTGGAGCGAGGACGAGGTCCTGCGCCTTTCCGCTTGCTTGGAGGAGCATTTTCCGCATCCGGTGGCGCGTGCCGTGGTCAATGCGGCACGTGAGCGCGGGCTCGAGCACCGCGAGCGCCATGCTGCCGTCGAGTACATCGTGGCGCACGGCATCGCTTCGTCCATCGAAGGGCGTCGCGCCATCATCGGTTCAGCGCACTTTGTATTCGAGGATGAGGGCGCGCAGCTCGAGTCCGACATTAAGGAGCAAATCGTGCTCCAGATGCAGGGCCTGTCGCCGCTGTATCTGGCGGTCGATGGCACCGTTGTGGGCGTGCTTGGCATCGAGGATCCGCTCAAGCCCGGGGTCCGCGAGGCCATCGCCGACCTGCATGCACTGGGCGTCAAGCATGTCGTTATGCTCACGGGCGATTCCGAGCGCACGGCCGAGCGCATTGCGCGCGAGGCAGGGGTCGACGAATTTAAGGCCGAGTTGCTGCCCGAGGACAAGTACGCCTATGTGGAGCGCATTAAGAGCGAAGGGCGCCACGTTGCCATGGTGGGCGACGGCGTCAACGATTCGCCGGCGCTCGGTTTGGCCGACGTGGGGCTGGCAATGGGTGGCGGAAGCGACATCGCCAAGGAGGTCGCCGACATCATCCTGACCGATACGGATCTCGCCGCGATCGTGCGCCTGCGCCGCATGAGCCAGGGCCTCATTGATCGTCTGACGAGCTCCTACTCTAAGGTGATGCTCACCAACTCGGCGCTGCTGGCGCTCGGCATTACCGGCGCGATTACCCCGCAGGCGTCGTCGCTGCTGCACAACGGCTCGACGATTGCCTACAGCCTGAGCAACGCGAAGGCGTACCTGCATTAGCGTTTTCGATTGAGTATATGGCCTACATTCGGGCGGCACCGCAGCCGCCAGGGTGCAGGCCTTTTTGGGCAAGTGCAGCTTTGATGGCGGGACTTTCTGCGAGCTGCTCGGCTGCCTTTTCGTCGGAGCTGTCGAGTGCTGCCAGACTGCGGTAGACCCACTCGTTGACCTGGGTGTTCTTGACGCCCGCGGTCTGCATAAGGGCGCCTACCTCGCGGATTGCTGCGAGCAGGTCGGCTTTGGGACCCGCGAGCTCGACCTCGATGCCGTGGTAGGCGGGCACGCCGCGGTTCTCGCTCACGTGGTCGATAAAGCCCTCGACGGTCTCAAGCTGCTGGGCGAGAGTAGCATCATCGTCAGCGTCCAGCGCGACGAGTCCGTTCGATACCGTGAGGGCAGGATGTCCGCAGGGGACAAAGCCCTCGATGACATCCATAGCTTCGGTAATGGTTGAGCCCAGGCCTGCGAGGGCATTGACGAGTTGTTGCTTGGTATCCATAACGGTCCTTTCGACGGGTCAATTGTGCTTGGCGAAAATATACGTGACGCGATCGGTAGCAAAAGTGCGAAGTGCAGCGCACATTGGGGTCTTCACAGCTCGTGCATAGAACAGCTGTCCGCTTTCAGAACGTGGTAAGATAACACTCCACAAGCGGGGCTCGCCCCGTATGTTCCTTGAAAAGTCGACGGGTGTTGGGTGCTCGTGCCCAATGCCATCCAGACTTTCCCGACATTCGGGGGCGACTGGTTTCGACACGATAGCTCTGAGAGAGGAAGCAAGCCGAGGTCTCCTCGCCTCGTTAAACAGGGGTACCGTCAAATTGAATTGACAACAACTCTTCTTTTGAGCCTATGGCTCTCGCTGCTTAGTTTATAGCGGCGCGTCAACCCGGTGATTTCCCCGACACCGGCGCGACGTCATGTTAGGGGAATGCTCCTGCGCACGTAATCGGTATGGCGCGGGCTAAGACCGAACCGGTTGGGATGCCGCGAGCGTGTCGCTGCGCGCAAAGCGTCCGAGACTAAACCAGCGACTGAGCTTGGAGATGCCAATCAGGGGGCTTTCGTGGACCGGAGTTCGATTCTCCGCGCCTCCACCATAAGTAACAGGCAGGTAGATACTCATATCTACCTGCCTTTTTATTTCTAGTCCGTACCGCGGAGAATCGAACTCTGTGCAGGGCGCGAGCGTTAAGCAAACGCGAAGCGTTTGTAGCGAGCGGGCGAGGGCGGCGGCAGCCGACCGAAGCCGGTGCGGATTTGCGAAGCAAATACGCGGATTCTCCGCGCAAAGCCTCAACCCTATATAGATGCGATGTCGATGGGATGACGATCGGCAATACCCCGCGCCACCGCCACCCCCGTACCGCGGAGAATCGAACTCTATGCAGGGCGCGGGCGTAAAAAACGCCTCAGTGACGCAGAGTGGGACGCGCTTTCCCAATGGCAGCCCAGGCGGAAAGTCCATCCCGGAATCGCCCCTCAGAACGGGATGCGCTTTCCCGCCGACCGCCCCGTCTTCCTCATCTCCAAAACCCGTGCGCTCTCCTCCGTAAAACTGGGTAGAAGAAGGCCAAAACGAAACAGCAGGAGGTCAACATGACTGCAGAAGATAAGGCAAAGAACGCCGGCAAGGTCGCGCTCGTTTTGGAGGGCGGTAGTTTTCGCGGGCAGTTTACCGCAGGCGTGCTCGACGTCCTCATGGAGGCCGGCGTCGAGATTCCGGCGGTATATGGCGTATCGGCCGGCGCCCTCAACGGCGTGAACTACAAGTCGCACCAGATCGGCCGTGCCAACCGCATCAACCTGGCTTTCTGCAACGACAACCGCTTCATGGGTGCCGCATCGTTTGCGTCCACGGGTTCTATTGTGGGCTACGACTTTATCTTCAATGATGTCCAGGACCGCCTGGATCCCTTTGACAACGTGACGTTTGATGCGAGCCCCATCGAGATGTACGCCGTCGCGACGGACATGCTCTTTGGAACTGCCGCGTACCTGCCGGTCAAAAGCGCCGTGCTCGACCTCGATGCCGTGCGCGCCTCGACGTCGCTGCCGCTGGTGACGCCGCCGGTCGAGATTGACGGGCACAAATACGTCGACGGTGGCGTAGCCGATTCGGTTCCCATCGAGCACGTGCTGGAGGAGGCGGGCTTCGATCGCGCGGTTGTCATTGTCACGCAGGACCGCTCGTACGAGAAAAAGCCCTACGAGTTTATGCCCGCCGCGCGCGCCCGCTATGCCGACTACCCCTACCTGCTCGAGGCTATCGAGACGCGCCACGACCGCTATAACATCCAGCGCATGCATCTGTGGAAGTATGAGCGCGAGGGCCGCGCACTGGTCGTTGCTCCGCAAAAGCCGGTCGAGGTCGGCCACGTTGAGCACGATCCAGCAAAGCTCCTCGACCTGTATATTCAGGGCCGCCAGGAGGCAAAGCGCTTGCTGGGAGATATCGAGGCATTTGTCGAGCGCTAGTGTCGCGACGTCATGACCCATGGACGACATGTGCAGAAAGTCTGGTCAGAACCAAAATACCTGTTGACTCGGGCGGCGAGCGGGGTAATATGGACGGGTTACTTGCAGAGCCCCGTGAATCTCTGTAACAACACGTACTGTACATGGAGGAGTCTAAGTGATTTCGAAATCGACTCACTACGCCAAGCAGGGCGAGGTCCAGCGCAACTGGGTTCTCGTCGACGCCGATGGTGCTGTCCTGGGCCGTCTTGCCACCCAGATCGCAATGATTCTGCGCGGTAAGAACAAGCCCCAGTTCACGCCCAACAGCGACTGCGGCGACTTCGTTGTCGTCATCAACGCCGATAAGGTCCAGCTTACCGGTAACAAGGCCGACACGAAGACCTATTATCGCCACAGCGGCTACAACGGCGGCCTCAAGGCTGAGAGCTTCCGCCAGGCTATGGAGAAGCACCCGGAGAAGGTCATCGAGCGCGCCGTTCGCGGCATGCTGCCCAAGACCACCCTCGGCCGTGCCCAGATGACCAAGCTTAAGGTCTACGCTGGTGCCGAGCATCCGCACGCTGCCCAGAACCCCACGAAGATTGAGCTGGAGGCTTAAAGATGGCTGAGAACACCGTTGTCTACCAGGGTACCGGCCGTCGTAAGAACGCCGTCGCCCGCGTCCGTCTCGTCCCCGGCACCGGCAAGGTGACCATCAACAAGCGTGACGCCGAGCAGTATTTCGGCCGTCATCAGCTCGTTGAGAACGCCCTTGCTCCCTTCAAGGTGACCGACACCGCCGGTCAGTTCGACGTTATCGCTCTGTGCGATGGCGGCGGCATCTCCGGTCAGTCCGGCGCTCTGCGCCTGGGCATCGCTCGCGCTCTTCTGAACGCTGGCGACTACCGTGCTGACCTCAAGAAGGCCGGTTTCCTTACGCGCGATGCTCGCGTGGTCGAGCGCAAGAAGTACGGCCTCAAGAAGGCTCGCCGCGCTCCCCAGTTCTCCAAGCGCTAAGGTTTTATCTCCTTACGAGATACAATGTACAAGCGGGGCCTGCCGATTGCTCGGCGGGTCCCGCTTTTCTTTTTCGACTAGGGTGGGCGACTGCGTTTTGCCCACTTGGGAAGGAGCGATCCTATGCCCCAGAACATCTTCGGTACCGATGGCGTCCGCGGCGTCGCCAACGCCGACCTCTCGTGCGACCTCGCGTTTCGTCTTGGCCGTGCGGCGACCAAGTTCCTTGGTCCGGACATTTGCATCGGCCGTGACACGCGTCTTTCGGGCACCATGCTCGAGAGTGCTCTGACCGCCGGCATTATGGCCGAGGGCGGCCGACCGCACTGCTGCGGCGTTATCCCTACGCCGGCCGTGGCGCTGCTCACCGTCCAAAACGAGCTCGACGGCGGCATCGTCATCTCTGCTTCGCACAATCCGCCGGAGTTCAACGGCATCAAGTTCTTTAGCCGCAAGGGCATGAAGCTTCCCGATGCTGTCGAGGAAGAGATCAGCGCCTGGGTCATGTCCGAGGAGGCCATGGCTGCCGACACGCTGCCGACCGGCGCCGGTGTGGGTCACATCATCAAGATGAAGGACGCCCGCAAGGCATATGTCGATCATGCCATCAACACGCTCGACGGCCTTAAGCTCGACGGCCTGGTTGTTGCCGTCGACTGCGGCCACGGCGCTTCTTGCCAGACCACGCCCGCCGCACTGCAGCGCCTGGGCGCCACGGTCCATGCCATCAACACCGACTACTGCGGCACCGACATTAACGTCGAGTGCGGCTCCACTCATCTTGAGCCCCTGCGTGAGCTCGTGCTGCGCACCCACGCCGACATCGGTCTGGCTCACGATGGCGACGCCGATCGCGTGCTGTTCGTGGACAGCGAGGGCAACGAAATCGATGGCGACTACATCCTGGCCATCTGCGGCTCCGACTTGGCCGCTCGCGGCAAGCTCGCCAACTCCGAGATCGTCTCGACCGTTATGTGCAACCTAGGCTTCTCCATCGCCATGAAGGAGCAGGGCTTCGAGATGGTCCAGACCGCCGTGGGCGACCGCTATGTTCTCGAGCGTATGCTCGAGGACGGTGCCGTCATCGGCGGCGAGCAGTCCGGCCACATCATCTTCCTGGAGCACAACACCACCGGCGACGGCTTGGTGACGGCCCTGCAGCTTCTGGCCGTGCTCAAGCGCACCGGCCGCACCCTCACCGACCTTGCCGGCATCATGAAGAAGTACCCGCAGGTACTTGTCAACGTACATTCCGACAATAAGGCCGGCCTGGACGATTGTCAGCCCATTTGGGACGCCGTCGCTGCCGCCGAGAAGGAGCTCAACGGCCGCGGCCGCATTCTGGTACGTCCGAGTGGCACCGAGCCGCTGGTCCGTGTGATGGCCGAGGCCGAGACGCACGAGTTGACCCGGCGTGTGGTTGACGACATCGTCGAGGTTGTCAAGCGCGAACTTCCCTAATGGTCAAAAACGGGTGCCAAGTGGTAAACTGTTAAAGTTATTTTGATTGATTGGTATGTCCGAGGGGGAGCATGTTCACTAAAGTCCTGAGGTCTTTTGGTATGCGTGGTCGAGTCCTTACGCTGGATGCTCCCATCTCGGGCGACGTCATTCCGTTATCCGAGGTCAAAGACCAGACGTTTGCTACCGGCCTTTTGGGCCAGGGCGTGGCGATTCAGCCTACGGGTACACGTGTGATTGCTCCGGCTGACGCTAAGGTCGAGGCGATTTTTCCCACGGGTCATGCCGTTGCGCTCAACACGGTCGATGGTCTAGACGTGCTTATCCATGTTGGTTTGGACACTGTCCAGCTTGAGGGCAAGCATTTTAGCGTGCATGCACAGGTGGGTGATGTCGTCCATAAGGGCGATGTGCTCATCGAGTTCGATCGCGAGGCAATTGCTGCCGAGGGTTACGATGTGACGGTTCCCATCTTGGTGTGCAACTCTGTTGAGTTCTCGAGCATCAAGGGCTCCGTTGGCGAGCATGTCGAGGAGATGGACCAGCTCATCGTTGCTCGCGAGCGCTAGTCGCTCCGCTTGGCCCTTAGCCTACAATTCAATCACGTTTACGGAGGGCGCCCTTGAAAGAGGGCGCCCTCCGTGGCAAGATGGGGATTGTCCGAAGCTAAAAGGCTTTGGGTCACCGTGGACGGGCAGGGGCCTCGACGCGGTTAGACACGAGACACATATATTACGCGACCTCGCCCTGGTGGCCGCACACGTTGGTTGCGGCCGACGCGGGCCGCGGGCAAGTGCTTGTAAGGGGAGCCTTGCCTCTCTTGTACGAGAAAGGACGCGTAATGAAAATCATTAAAGCTAAAGACTACGAGGATATGAGCCGCAAGGCCGCTAATATCATCTCGGCTCAGGTTATCCTCAAGCCCGATTGCGTGTTGGGTCTTGCCACCGGCTCCACCCCGATTGGCGCTTACAAACAGCTCGCTGCTTGGTACGAGAAGGGCGACATTGACTTTGCCGAGGTCAGCACCTATAACCTGGACGAGTATCGTGGTCTTTCGCACGACGATCCCCAGAGCTATCACTACTTTATGCGCGAGAACTTCTTCGATCACATCAATATCGATCTGAACAACACGCACGTGCCCGATGGCTCCAACCCCGATGCCGCCGCTGCCTGCTCCGAGTACGACAAGATCGTCGCTGCCGCCGGTTACCCGGATCTGCAGCTGCTCGGCATTGGCAACAACGGTCACATCGGCTTTAACGAGCCCGATGACCACTTCTCCAAGGGCACGCACTGCGTCGACCTCACCGAGAGCACCATTCAGGCCAACAGCCGCCTGTTCGACAGCATCGATGACGTGCCCCGTCAGGCTTACACCATGGGCACCCAGACCATCATGTATGCCCGCATGATCCTGGTTGTCGCCAACGGCGAGGCCAAGGCTCAGGCCGTGCACGATATGTGCTATGGTCCGGTTACGCCCAAATGCCCGGCTTCGATCCTGCAGCTGCACACCAACTGCGTTGTCGTTGCTGACGAGGCCGCTCTTTCGCTCTGCGAGTAACGCGATCAAGCGATCTTACATAGTTTCTCAAAAGGCCCTCGCTTTGCGGGGGCCTTTTTAGTGGACATACGCCGTGGCGTATACATGACGGAAACCTTGCCGCGTGCTTGACTGGAGGGTTTTAAATTTTTGTGATTCATTCTATAGCAGATTCTATGCACATTTGCCACCATAGAGTCGCAGGCGGTAGCGAGGAGTAGGCGAGTTGCGCAACTCAAATAAAAATAGCCGACTGCGCTACACTGCAAATGGGATGGGACATGCTGGCAAGCGCATTGACCTGCGCAAAGACCTATTGGTCGGGGGATAAGTTACCGTCGGGCCTCGCTGTACAAAAACTTGCCAAACACGTACCGGCAGACAATTAAAAACTCTAAGTCGCGCTATTCACGGGGCGGCTCATATGGTCCTGCAGCTACGGTGTCCATATGGTCGAGTTGAGGAGCAAGCATGGTAAACGATCTGGGCAATACGGACGACCTCGAGTTGATGCCGACGGGCGGCGGCTATATGGTGCGGCGCGATCGCATGATGAACGAGCTCATCGTTAAAGGGCGCAAGGCGGGAATTGTTTTGCTCTACGCGCCCGACGGGTTTGGTAAGACGTCGGTGTTGCTGCAATACGTGCAGGAGGTTAAATCGGACCCCACGCGAGGGCCGGTTCGGATTATCGAGGCCGACCGCGCGATTGGACGCGAGCTCTTTATGCAGCTCGAGGTTGTCGCCGATGAGCTTAAGGACAAACCTCATTCGCTCGTTGCGATCGACAACGTGCCCAATCTCGAGCAGCACGAAACCGAGGACCTCATCGATCGAATCCGCAGCTTACGTGCTACGGGGACGGGGGTCTTTATTGCCTGCCGCCCCTCCAACCGATTGCTTATCCACGGGCTGGGCGATTCTGTAAAAGTCAATGCGCAGATGCTCAAGGTGCACGCCTATGAGTATTCGTCATGGGCCACGGCATTCTCAATCAGCACATCGCTTGATTTCTATCGGCTCACACAGGGTGTACCCGAGCTGGTATCTGCCCTGCAGACGGGAATGTATGGACAGGGCGATGTTGCCGGGTTGCTCGAGAACGAAATCGTCAACGTGTACGGTGCGGCGCTGGCCGATCTCGCATCGCTCGAGAACAACCTGTTGTTTACCGTTGCCTGTTTGATGGTACTGATGGGCGAGGGCCGCATTGCGGAGCTAGAGGCGTGCGGCGTGAGGCTTTCGATGGTCGACCAGTCCATCTTTGTGCGCGATTATCCGATTTTTGGCGTGGATCCGTCTGATCGCACCTTTAGGTGTTTGGGCGCTAAGGACAACGCGCGCCTGAGGCTGCGAAAGCTTGTTGCCGAGATCCGTCCCGAACTTGTATCGCGGGCTGCTCGCATTTTGATCAAGGCGGGCCGATGCGATTTGGCTATGGACCTGGCCGACGCGTTCTTGGACCGCCATGTGGTATTGGAACTTGCCGGGCAGTATGGGGCCGATCTTGCCCTGACCGGGCACGGAGGGGACATTTGCCGTGCGGCGTCGGCGATGATCAATGCGGAAAAGCAGGAGCAAGAGCCGACACCCGCCGAGGCACTCGGCGTGTATCTGGCGGCTGTCAGCGTGTGCAATACAAAGCTAGCAAGGTATATGGCGTCCGTTATCGAACGTGCGGGTGACCAGGCGGCCCGCGAGGTCGACCCCGCTACCTGGAAAATAGCCCAGGCGCTTACTATCGCCTTTTACGGCGACAATGACCTGGGGCTTCCCGCCAACCCTGTTGTGCAAGAACAGACATCCTGCGAGGTGCTCGACATGCTGTCCGCGCATATCGAGGTCAAGCGCCACCTAACCGAGCGAGCGGAAGACGGCAATGTTCTCGCGAAGCTCAAGGCGTGCAAAGCTTATGATTGCGAGCTCGACATCGCGGGGATTCTCATACAGGCCGACCATATGCTGGTGGAGCTGTTCGACGGCTCGTTTGCTAAACCCGACGAGCGCGATGACAAGATGGCGCAGATACTCGAGGCACTCGATATCCGCGGGCTTAAGGCGCCATCCATTTGGCTGCGTATGGTGCTCGCGGCGCGGCGCCTGCTCGCGGGCTTGCCCGTGACCGACGATGTGGCGTTTGGCGAGCTCGACCGCTTTGCGGTGCGTGTTCGTGACAATCAAATTCAGCTGTTTGGGTTATTGCTGGAGGGTTGGCAATCGCTGGCGGAGGGGCGGCCGGTCAACGCGAAGTTCCGCGCGGTTCAGGTGCTCAAGCTCGCCGACGAATCGATTGCGTACATGCGCGAAAACGCGTTGCTGCTGGAGCGCGTGGCGTACCTGCGCAATACATCGCTGGTATCGGTTCGCGAAGAGGCGGAGCTGCTCGACATTAGCAAGACGCAGGTCGGTGGCTCAGAAGCCTGGATCGTGGCGCTGCACCTGGCCGCTGCGGGCCGCGATAGCGATCTTGCCGCCTGGATGTCTATGAATCGCTCGGGGATTTTAGACCCATCGTATCGGCTATTTGCGCGTCTTGCGATGCACTGTCTGGGCGAGCCTGCCGTCAGGATTCGCAAGAAGCTTCCGGTGCGTGAGCTGTCGCGGTATTCACTACGCGATGATTTTGAGGGCGAAAGCGAGCACCTGTTCCAGGCGGGCGAGGTTGAGGCTGTCGATGCGATCGGCCATATTGAGATGCGCATGTTTGGCACATTTCGCGCCGAGCGCGACGGCTTTCCCATCACGGATAAGATGTGGCGTCGCAAAAAGGCGGCAACACTTGCCGAGCGGCTCGCGTTGGGCATGGATGCCATGGTCGACCGCGAGACAATCGCCATGGAGTTGTGGCCCCATGCCGAGTTTAGCGCCGCGCGCAACAATCTGTATTCGACGGTATCGCGCTTGCGCTCGGCTTTGGGTCCAACGCCGGATGGCAAGTCGTGCGTGCTCATCCAAAACGAGTGCATAGGGCTCAACGGCGACTACGTTAAGACCGATGTAAGGCTCTTTGACCAGCTGAGCCGCGAGATCCTGGGAAACCGTATGGGCGCGAGAGGCCCTCACCTGGTTGAGCTTTGTCTTAAGGTTGAGCAGCTCTACGCGGGGCCGCTGTATGTTCCCACCGGTTGCAATCCCACGTTTTTTACGCGCATGCGCCACATTATGCAATCCAAGTACATCGACTGCATGATTAGGGGAGCGAATGCCGCTCTCGAGGAAAATGACCTGCAATCGGCAATTTGGCTCGTTGAATCGGGGCTTCGCCAAGAGACGGCGCGCGAGGACATGGTTCGCTGTGCCATGCGCGTTTACGGTGCGGCGGGACGACGCCGCGATGTTGTCGAGCTATACAGCGGCCACATGCACCACCTGCGAGAGCAGGTTCAAGGCGTGCCCGAGCCCGAGACAAGGCGCCTGTATGAGCGCCTGGTCGAAGGCAGGCTCAAGCGCGTGCTTGTCGAGCGATAAAAAACGGGCGCCCGAATCACTCGGACGCCCGCAGGCTACTCGGTATGGCCAGTCGGTTTTAGACGAGCTTGATCTTCTCGATATCCTTGCGCGAGGACTCGCGATACAGCGAGAACTTGCGGCCGATAACCTGAACGACGTCGGCGTGGCAGCGCTCGGCGAGCTCCTCGGCGGCCTCGCGGGCAGAAAGGCTGGAGCCGTCCAGCACGGAGCACTTAACGAGCTCGTGCTTCTCCAGGTAGGCAACCGTCTGCTCGACGGTGCCCTCGTTGACATCGGACTTACCGATGATGATGGCGGGGTTGAGGTGATGGGCCATGCTGCGAAGCTGCTTGACCTGGGCTCCTGTCAGTGCCATGGGTTCTCGCTTTCTATGTATGGGGCGCCCCGCAATGGGGCCTTAATCTACGTGAGCTGTCCCACGATAGCGCAGGAACGGCGCGGTGTGGAGCGCGTTTGCCCAGTTCGCAAAGAATGCGGATGCCGGGCGGGAAGACGATGCAAGCTTTAGATGGGCTACGGGCGGGGTATGGAGACCGGCTCCCATGCAATAAACGCCCAACGGACCTTGCGGACGTGGTCGAGCATGTAACGCCCCTGCGGTACGCCCTTGGACCCTGGCTCGCCGGCATGGGGATTCTCAATCATATGCTGAGCGACGTAGTCGCGTAGACGGTCAATCTTATCCTCGTTACCGTGCTCGAGCATGCGGGAGAAGTCCGCCACTCCCGCCTCAAGGCTATCGAAGGTATCGCGACGAGGCGATTCAAAGTACGTAACCTGCGGCAGGGCGCCCATCTGAATGAGGATATTGAAGGCATACACAAAGCCATTACTGCGGGTAACCGAGGCACCGATGGCGTTCATCAGGTGCAGGTCATAGCGCGGGCTGGAGTTGGCGACCATCGTGACAGCACAACGCCGACGAGCCGTTCGATCAAGCTTGGCAAGCGCGCCTTTTAGGTTGGTCGTGGTGACAGAGCGACTGGCAAAGGCAACATCTACCGCCTTCGCGACCGGTCCAACCAAATCCCAGTCATCATCCCAAGCAAGCTCAAGCGGTGTAATGCGATCCTCGAGCCCATAGTACTCAATGCCAGCATCAAGCGTGCCCAACATGGCAGGGGAAAAGTCAGCAGCAATCACAGGATGCCCGTCTTGCGCAAGCGGAATAGCAATCGACCCAGCCCCACACCCCATATCGAGCACGGATTCACCAGGCTTTAACGCCAACAGCTTCATAAAGTCCCGGGCATACGGAGCAGTCTCAAGAGGCCGAAAATGCCGAGCCCGCTTATCCCACTCAAAAGAATCATCAGCCCGATGCCGAGCGGCCTGCAGACGCATCCATTCGCCATTCCAATCCGCAGAAAGCAGCTCAGAGCGAATCAAATCATCAGCCACGGGCCAACCTCCTAGCAACAAAAAAGCGCCCAAAAGAAGAGCCGCAACCAGCATATATCAGAAAGAACCGATCCAATGCCAAACCGCCGCACCAGCCAAGTGGTGCAGGAGCGAAGCGACTGCAACCGGGGCAGAACCCAACTGAGGTCCCGTTGTGCGGGAGCCCCGGGGAGGGCAAATATATAAGGTCGATCGCGAGTTCCGCACGAGCCGGAGAGCACTTAATGTGCTCTCCGTGCGA
>ENA-ORVG01000241-ORVG01000241.1-human-gut-metagenome-genome-assembly--contig:-NODE-241-length-78854-cov-5.240777_pt1 | contig 78854 bp, 56 predicted proteins | sample MGYA00242091_ERZ509233 | MGnify/ENA primary metagenome ERZ509233 (study PRJEB26280, sample SAMEA2338840) | human gut metagenome | biome: human gut; feature: human-associated habitat; material: faeces... | reverse complement strand
CCCCATGACCGGAATGGCTTCCAGCAGGTGTTCGGCCTTGTCGCCGTCCATCACCACGCCCCGCTGGGTTTCGAGTTTCCACGCCCCCTGGTTGACGTCGAGGACCATGACGTTCATCCCGAGGTTCATGGCGGCCTTCTGGGTCGAAAGCCGTGTGCGGAGGCTTGAGTTGAAGAAGAGCATCAGCAGCGTCCGGTTGCGGCCCAGCCCCGTGAACTGGAAGCGGTCGCGCTTGATCTCCAATGCTTCGGCGACGGCCTGACGAAGGTCGCCGATGTCTTGTACGCAGGTGAATTTTTTCATAGAGGTTCTTGTTTTACAAACTGCGGAATGCTTCTAAAAAGCGGTCCGCCAGCTCGCGCGTGAGGCACAGCGCCGGCAACAGCCTGACGGTCGAAGCGCCCGCCCCGCCCGTGAATATGTGTTTGTCGAAAAGCAGTTTTTTGCGTAGTTCCGGACCCGATCCGTCGATTTCGATGCCGATCATCAGGCCGCGTCCGCGCACCTCCTTCAAGGAGTTCATTCGGCGCAACTCGGCCAAAAGGTATTCGCCGACCGCCGCGGCGTTCTCCACCAGCCCTTCGCGTTCGATCACGTCGAGTACGGCGATTGCCGCCGCGCAGGCCAGATGGCTGCCTCCGAAGGTGGTCCCCAGCAGTCCCGCTTGCGCCTCGAAGTGGGGTGCGATCAGCACGCCGCCGATCGGGAATCCGTTGGCCATGCCTTTGGCCGTGGTGATCAGGTCGGGGCGGATGCCCGCCGCCTGGTGGGCGAAGAAACGCCCCGTGCGGCCGTACCCCGACTGGATCTCGTCGAGGATCAGCACCGTCCCCGTGCGCTCGGTCGCCTCGCGCAGCGCGCGAAGGAATCCCTCCTCGGGGCAGCGGATGCCCGCCACGCCCTGAATGCCTTCGACGATCACGGCGGCGAACTCGCGCGCGGCGAGCTTGCGCTCGACCGCCCCGATGTCGTTCAGCGGCACGAACTCCACGTTGGCCGTGGCGTTGAAGGGCGAGCGGATCGCGGGATTGTCGGTCACCTCGACGGCGCCCGACGTACGGCCGTGGAAAGCTCCGCCGAAGGCCAGCACCTTGGCCCGCCCCGTGTGGAACGACGCCAGTTTCAGAGCGTTTTCATTGGCTTCGGCGCCCGAGTTGCAGAGGAAAAGCCGGTAGTCGTCGTAACCCGACAATGCTCCCAGCCGCTCGGCCAGCGTGTGCTGCAACGAGTTTTCCACCGAATTGGAGTAGAATCCCAGCCGTGCGGCCTGCTCCGAGATCATCCGCACGTAATGCGGATGCGCATGGCCGATCGAAATGACGGCATGGCCGCCGTAGAGGTCGAGGTACTCCGTGCCTGCGGCATCGTAGACGTAGCTGCCGCTGCCGCGCACCGGCTCGACCGGATATAAGGAATAGACATCGAATAGTTCCATCTTCTTCTTGCGAATTAAAAGAATTAAAAATAGCCGCCGCGCATCTGAGCCGCTGTCGGATGTTCCGCCCGCCGCCCGATGAAGAGGCCTTCGGAAGTCGGCTGCAACATGCTCTCCATAAGACCGTCCGCCTCCGAACCCTCCTCCGCGAGTCTCGCGCGCAGACTGTCGTTCGAAAAGGCCGTCGTCGGGACTCGTCCGCCCCGCCATCGTACAGGCGGCTCCATGAGCCGCACGAGCCGCAGCCTCCGGCGGCGGAGGCTCGCCATGGCTCTCCTCCGCAGGCTGCGACACGCGGCCGACCGCAGGGGGGGGGAAATTCGGTTCTGAATTCTCGGCCCTGACGCCGGGCGTCAGAATGCGCTCGCTTTGAGCCGCAGCCCCTCGCGCTCGTCGAGCCCGAAGAGCAGGTTCATGTTCTGCACGGCCTGCCCCGAAGCCCCTTTGAGCAGGTTGTCGATCACCGAGACGATATGCAGCTTGCGGCCGTATTTGGCCACCTGCACCACCGCCTTGTTGGTGTTGACCGCCTGTTTGAGGTCGATCGGCCGATCGGCCACGAAGGTGAAGGCCGCATCCGCATAAAAGTCGCGGTACAATGCCTCGGCCTCCTCCTGCCGAAGGTCGCAGTCGGTGTAGACGCTGGCCAGAATGCCGCGGGCGAAGTCGCCGCGCATCGGCACGAAGTTGATTTCGGGCGCCGCGCCCCCCTGCATCGCGCCGAGCGTGCGGCCGATCTCCGAGAGGTGCTGGTGCGTGAAGGCCTTGTAGACCGAGATGTTGTCCGTCCGCCAGCTGAAATGGGTCGTGGCCGAAGGTTTCACCCCCGCACCCGTCGAACCCGTGACGGCCGTCGCGTGCACCTCCTCCCGCAACAATCCCTCACGGGCCAGCGGCAGCAGCGCCAGCTGGATCGCCGTGGCGAAGCAGCCGGGATTGGCCACGCGCCGCGCCGCACGGATGCGGTCGCGGTTCAGTTCGGGAAGTCCGTAGACGAAACCCTCCGACTCGTCGCGGAAATCCTGCGCCAGATCGACGATCCGCAACCCTTCGGGCAGGGCGTTCGCCGCGAGGAACTCGCGGCTCCGGCCGTGCGCCGAGCAGAGGAACAGCACGTCGATCGCCCCCAGATCGTATTCCGCCGTGAAACGCAGGTCGGTCTCGCCCAGCAGCCCGCCGTGCACGTCGCCGAGGGCGTTGCCCGCGTTGCTGTCGCTGTGGACGAATGCGATCTCGGCCGCCGGATGATTCACCAGCAGCCGCAGCAGTTCGCCGGCCGTGTAGCCGGCGCCGCCGATGACGCCGACCCTCATTTCTTCGCCTTGCCGTTACGTGCCTGCACGTTGTAGTAGATCTTCATCTGGTTGCCCAGAATCTTCGTGAAGCCCTTCACGTCGTCGGCCGTCCACGCCTTGTTGACTTCGCCGTACTCGCCGAAATCGGTCTTCATCAGATCCAGCGGCGACTGCACGCCCACGAGCGTATAGCCGTAGGGACGCAGCGTCAGTTCCACTTCGCCCGTCACGTTCTCCTGCGAATGGTCGAGGAAGCGCTCGATGTCGCGCATCACGGGTTCGAGGTACTGCGCCTCGTGGAGGAACATGCCGTACCACGTCGAAAGCTGATCCTTCCAGTAGAGCTGCCACTTGGTGAGCGTATGCTTTTCGAGCATCTTGTGCGCGGCGATGATGAGCATCGGTGCGGCGGCCTCGAAGCCCACGCGGCCCTTGATGCCGATGATCGTGTCGCCGATGTGCATGTCGCGGCCGATGCCGTACTTCGCGCCGATGGCCTCCACGGCGCGGATCGCCTCGACCTTGTCGGCGTAGGGCTTGCCGTCGACGGCGGCGATCTCACCCCGCTCGAAGGCGATGCGCAGCGTGCGCGGCTCGTGTTCGGTCACCTGCGAGGGGTAGGCCTCCTCGGGCAGCGTCTCCTCGGAGTGCAATGTCTCCTTGCCGCCGATCGAGGTGCCCCACAGCCCCTTGTTGATCGAGTATTCCAGCTTCTTGAAATCGGCCTCGTAGCCGTGTTTTTTCAGGTAGTCGATCTCGTACTCGCGCGTGAGCGTCATGTCGCGCGTGGGGGTGATGATGCCGATTTCGGGGGCCAGGATTTGGAACGTCAGGTCGAAACGCACCTGATCGTTGCCGGCGCCCGTCGAACCGTGGGCCACATAGTCGGCGCCGATCTTCTTGGCGTACTCGATGATGGCGATGGCCTGGAAGATACGCTCCGAGCTGACCGAAATGGGATAGGTGCCGTTGCGCAGGATATTGCCGAAGACCATGTATTTGATGCTCTTCTCGTAATACTCCTGCTCGATGTCGAGCGTGACGTGGCTCGCGGCGCCCAGCGCGAGCGCCTTCTGCTCGATGACTTTCAGTTCGGCGGGTGAGAAGCCGCCCGTGTTGGCGATGGCGGTATGCACCTCGTAGCCCTTCTCCTCGGAGAGGTATTTCACACAGAACGAGGTATCGAGACCCCCGCTGAACGCCAGTACGACTTTTTCCTTTTTCATGCTATTTCCGTTTTTTGATTTTCTACTTCTTTTTGAGGCTGAACACCTTTTTCAGCCAGTTCCGGAACGCCATCCGGTAGGGTGCCAGACGCGAATGTTCCCGACGCGGCTGCTTCGGGTCGTAGAGCATCCCCGTACAGAGGCACATGCGGCGATGGTTGCGTTGGAGGATGTCGTAGTTGCAGCACCCTTCGCACCCCTTCCAGAAGGTCTCGTCGTCGGTCAGCTCCGAAAAGGTCACGGGCACGTACCCCAGCCGCGAATTGAGCTTCATGACCGGAAGCGATGTCGTGATACTGAATATCTTAGCATACGGGAATCGTCGTCGGGCTAGTTCGAAGGTCTTCTCCTTGATCCGCGCCGCCAAACCCATGTGGCGGTAGTCGGGACTCACGATCAGACCAGAAGTCGCTACATAATCGCCGTGCTCCCAGCACTCGATGTAGCTAAATCCGACCAGCCGGTCGCCGTCGAGGGCGACCACGGCCTTGCCTCCCTTGATCTTGGAGGCAATGTACTCCGGCGAACGCTTGGCGATGCCGGTGCCACGCTGCAATGCCGATTCGTAGATCAGCCGACAGATTTCGTCGGCGAACTTCGCATGATCCTCCTCGGCAAATACCACGTGAATCGAATTCATTCCCATGTCTTGCTAAAATGGTAAAAATAATAATAGTTTACTAACCTGACTGTTGAGTTACGTTCCGGCAAAGTTAAGGGAAATATTCCAAACTTGTCGCCTTCGGCCGGAAAATATCGCGGATCGGGGGCGCTTTCGGCTCGGCGACCGAAAATCGGGGCATCCGTTCCGTCCCTGCCGGCCGGAGTGAGGCGCCGGAGACGCGAACCGCCGCGGGACGCTTCGCGGGCGGAGGCCCGCCGTTTCGGCCGGTCTCCGCGGCCTCTCCCTTCCGCGGAAAATTCCGTTCGCACTTTCTTTTCGGAGAAAGAGCCGGAGAGGATCGCGGAGCGGGAATGCAGGGAGTCCGCCGCCCGCCTCGCTGGGCGATCACGATGGATCGGGGTCTTTTTTCCATCGAAAAAAGCAGCGGCGCGAAACCGATCCGTTCCCCTGCCGGTGCATCCGCTGCGTATGTCCGCGAACGTCGGAAATCGCAGGGTTTGCGCGGCAGCAGACCGCGCCGCTTTTCCCGGGAGGCGGGCGGATCGTCGAACGCAGCGTCGCCGCGACGGTTTCGAGAGGTGCCGGCAGCCCGGCAGGGTAAGGACGCGGGCGTTTTCCCGCGGTTCCGGCTCATCGGAAAGGGGCGTGCAGGTGCGGTTCGGAGAGTCGTAGACGATGCGGACGGCTCCTTTACAAATGGATCGAATCGGGAATCTCCTGCAACCGGCCCTGCGTCAGGTCGCGGTACTGGTTGGGGGTGATGCCCGTCTTCTTCTTGAAGGCGATGTTGAAATGCGAGGGGTATTCGAATCCGCTCTCGAAGGCGATCTCCTGGCAGGTGAGCGCCGAATTGGTCAGCAGCTCCTTGCTTTTGTTGATTTTCAGTTCCAGCAGATATTGCGCCGGGGCGAACCCGACGTACTGCCGGAAGAGCCGGCGGAACCGCGAGTAGCTCATGCAGATGCGCGCGGCGACCTCCTGGCAGGAGAGGTTGCGGTTGAAGTTGTCCTGCATGATGATCTTCGCCTCGTTGAGCTGCGCGGCGACCTGCATGTCTTCGAGTGCGGTCTGCATGTGCTCGGCGTAGGCGAATCCCAGCAGCAGGTTGACGATGCCGGCCAGAATCTGCTGGAAGCCGCTGCCCTGCTCCTGCGCCGTGCGCAACGCCAGTTTGTAGAGATTGATGATATCCTCGTGATAACCGACGTTGAAAAGCGGCCGGTGCGGGTCGAGGAACTTCGCGCCGACCTTGCGGTCGATGTCGGGGCCGGTGAATCCGATCCAGTACTCGTGCCAGCCGGTCTTGGGCGAGGGGCGGTAGCTGTGCCACTCGCCGGGGAAGAGCAGGATGAACTTGCCGCCGCCCTCGAAGGAGGTCTCCTTGTGCGAAGCCGACACGAACTGCCCGTCGCCGCGCGAGATGTAGATCAGCTGGTACTCGTTGAGCAGCCGTCCCTTTTCGACCGAAAAGAGGTAGCGGACAGGATGGTTCGACGGCGGGTAGGAAGTTTGCGGTTCGATGATCTGATAGCCGGTCGTCGTGACGACGACGCCCCAGCGGTTGTCCTGCTCGTTGGCGAGCAGATACTTGATGTGAGCGGAGGTTTCCATCGGTCGGAGAGGTTCGGAGTGGGTTTCAGAGGTAAAGATAGATAATTTATCGGACCGTTGTCCGCCTCCTGTGTTTTTATATAACAATTAGGTCAAAAATCGAAATCGCACGGATGCCGTTTGTATAATCTTTAAATCAAAAACAGAAATCGAAGGGTCTCTATCCGTGCTACTTTTGCATTGAGACAAAAATCGAAAAAGTCATACGGTTTATGAATTCCAACGCAAAAATCGGCCTGTTCGGAACGGGGCTCGATACCTATTGGGGCCAGTTCGACGGCCTGCTCGATGAATTGAAAGGCTATCAGGCGCGCATCCGCGATCGGATGGAGCGCGACGCGGGCGTGCAGGTGGCGGACGCCGGCATGGTGGACAGCCCTGCCCGCGCGCTCGAAGCGGCTTCGCTCTTCGCCCGCGAGCAGGTCGATCTGGTGTTCCTCTATATGGCCACCTACTGTCTGTCGTCGACGATCCTGCCCGTCGTGCAGCGGCTCAACTGTCCGGTGGTGGTGCTCAACCTGCAACCGACGCCGGCCATCGATTACGAGCGGCTCAACGCCCTGGGCGACCGCGGCCGGATGACGGGCATGTGGCTGGCGAACTGCCAGGCCTGCTCGGCGCCCGAAATCGCCAGCGTGCTGGCGCGCAGCCTCCGGCGGTGCGCCTTCGTGACGGGATGGCTCGACGATCCGGTCGCCTGGCGGCAGATCGGCGAGTGGATCGCCGCTGCGGGCGTCTGTGCCGGTATGCGTCGGAACCGGCTCGGCGTACTGGGACACTACTACGGGGGGATGCTCGACGTATATACCGACCTCACGCGCCAGTCGGCCGTCTTCGGGACGCACGTCGAACTGCTCGAAATGTGCGAGCTGCACGCCCTGCGAGAGGAGGTGACCGACGCGGAGGTCGCGGGCAAGATCGCGGAGTTCCGCGCGGCTTTCGAGGTGTCGCCCGAATGCGAGCAGGCGGAGCTGGAGCGTGCGGCGCGCACGTCGGTGGCCCTCGACCGCTTGGTGGCGGCGCACGGGCTGGGGGCGATGGCCTATTATTACGAGGGTGCTCCGGGCAACGACTACGAGCGGATCGTCACCTCCGTGATCGCCGGCAATACGCTGCTCACCGGACGGGGAATCCCCGTAGCGGGCGAGTGCGAGGTGAAGAACGCGCAGGCGATGAAGATCCTCTCGCTGCTGGGTGCGGGCGGCTCCTTCTCGGAGTTCTACGCATTGGATTTCGACGACGACATCGTGATGCTGGGGCACGACGGCCCGGCCCATTTCGCCATCGCCGAAGGGGCGGTGGGACTGGTTCCGCTGCCGCTCTACCACGGCAAGCCCGGCAAGGGGCTCTCGATCCAGATGAGCGTCAAGCACGGCCCCGTGACGCTGCTGTCGGTCTGCGAGGGGCGCGACGGGGTCTATCTGCTCATGGCCGAGGGCGAGTCGGTGGAGGGGCCGACGCTGCGCATCGGCAATACCAACAGCCGCTACCGCTTCGCCTGCGGGGCGCGCCGCTTCATCGAGGAGTGGAGCCTGGCCGGCCCGTCGCACCACTGTGCGATCGGTACGGGGCATGTGGGCGACACGCTGCGCAAGGTGGCCTTCCTGCTGGATATTCCGCTTGTCGAGATCAAATAAAACATTTGTAATGAACCGATTCGAAGCTTTGATGCGCCGCGCGGCCCTGGTGCTCGCGCTGCTGCTGACGACCGCCTGCGGAGGCGGTGAAGAGGAACCCCGGACGCCTTCCGCGGAGCCGCCCAGGGAGATCGAGGTCGATGCGTCGAGTACGCTCTACGGATTCGTGGGCGACACGGCGGGGAATCCTGTCGAGGGCGTGGTCGTAAGCGACGGCTTCCAGTGCGTGGCCACCGATGCCGGGGGCGTCTACGAGATGAAGCGCAACGCGGCGGCGGAATACGTCTACTATTCGGTGCCCGCGGAGTTCAAGATCCGCACGGGACACGACGGCTATCCCGATTTCTACGTGCGGCTCGATACCTCGCAGCAGAAGATCCGTCAGGATTTCACGCTCGAACGCCTCGCGGGCGTCGAGCGCAGCTTCCGCCTGATCTGCATCGGCGATCCCCAGCCCGCCAAGGCCGAGGAGGCGACGCGGTTCGAACGCGAGGCGATGGTCGACGTGCGCCGCACGGCGACGGCTTCGGCGGTGCCCTGCTACGGCGTGGCGCTGGGCGACATCACGGGCGAGAAACCCGACCTGCTCGCGGGCGTGCGCCGTTCGCTGGGGACGGCGGGCATTCCGGTCTTCGCGCTGCCGGGCAACCACGACAAATACAAGGTGGACGACGCCACGCCGCGCGACGCCTCCTATTTCCGCTATACGATGGGGCCGGTGGACTACTCGTTCAACCGCGGCGACGTGCACGTGGTCTGCATGGACGACGTGATCTACACCTCGGGCACGGAGTACACCAACGGCTTTACGGACGCCCAGCTGGCCTGGCTGCGTGCCGACCTGAGTTTCGTGCCGAAGCAGAAGATGGTCATCCTCTGCTACCATATCCCGCTGCGCAGCGGTACGGCACGCAACATGGCGGCCGTCAAGGCGCTGCTGTCGGAGTACGCCGAGGCGCATCTCATGGCGGCGCACACCCACTACAACGAGAATTTCATCAATACCGACGCGGACGGAGGACTCTACGAGCATATCCACGGCGCACCCTGCGGGGTGTTCTGGCACTCGGCGCTCAACGGCGACGGCACGCCCAACGGCTATGCGGTCTACGACGTGGAGGGAGCGGCGATCACCGACTGGCGCTACAAATCCAGCCTGCACGACGAGTCGTTCCAGATCCGTCTGCATCGCGGCGGCGACACCCACAGCGGCTTCACCTATCCCTATACGCCGAAGACGGTGATCGCCAACGTCTGGAACGCCGATCCCGAATGGCGGGTTACGCTCTGCGAGAACGGCGTGGAGACCAAGGCGATGACGCTGGTGACGACCTACACCGACGCGTGGTCGGTGGGGTACCATGTGGGCGTGCTGGGGCGCGGCGACAACTACAAGTCGCCCTGCAAGCACATGTACGTGGCCGAGCCGAACGACGTCAGGGCCGCATTGAAGGTGGTGGCCGTCGACCGCTGGGGCAACCGCTACGAGCAGTCGGAGTTCACGGCGCCCGACGACTTCACGGATGCCAGGTCGCCCGTGTATTGATGCCGGCCGGAGGCTCCGTGCGTGCGGAGCGGCGACAATGCGAGGAAACGAAAGACAGGAGAACGGGGATCGGAAAAAACTGTTCGAATGTTAATGAATACCTAAAATTACGACAATGTTACTCAAACTGAGAGGAATGTGCGCTGTCCTGTTGGCGGCGCTGGCATTCGCCGGCTGCTCGGACGACGATGCGGCGAGTAGTCTGGCGACGAATTTCGACGAACTGGAATTTTCCTACGAGGAGTCCGACCAGCAGTTGTTGATTCGCTCGACGGTGCCGTGGACGTTGGACTGCACCTATCTGACGGGCGACGGGTGGCTCGCGTTCGACAAGACGAGCGGCCCCGGCGACGAGGGCATCGTTTCGCAGCGCGTGACGATCAAGGCGCTGCACAACACCGGTGTCGAACGCACCGCCGAACTGCACATTACGGGCGCCGGTTTCGACCGCAAGGTGACCGTCGTGCAGGAAGACGGCCAGGTACGCATCGACGGCGTGGAGCTGGAAGGCGACATGGCCAAAGACGAACAGGTCGAGAAGACCTACATCGCCGTGAACTATTCGCGTGCGGTGGGCGGCGAGAAGCTGACCGTCACGCCGACGCTGTCGGGCGAGGGCTCGGACGGCCTGTCGGTGGCTGCGGGCGAGGTGACGCTCGACGCGGGCAGCGGCGTGGCGCGCATGGCCGTGACGGGTACGCCCACGACCTTCGGCGAGGTGCTCTTCAAGGTCGCCGTCGAACTCGGCGACAAGAGCTTCGGCCCCTACGAGGTGAAGAGCGAAACGGCCAACCGCATGGCGGCGCCGACGGGACTCTACGTCTTCCGTGCCGATTCGCACGAGATCATCATGGAGTGGGACAACGACCACAGCACCGTACGCACCAGAAAGTGGGCATGGCAGCTGCTGGATTCCGATGCGGACGACGCCGGGGTGGTGCGCGAGTTCACCTACGAGGTGAACAGCAACGACGACAAGAATCCGAAGTATGTTTACAACCGTTTCATCATCGGGGCGCTCGATCCCGGAACGACCTACTATTTCCGCGTGAAGCGCTGCCCGTCCGAGGGGGTTGCCGACGATGCGGGCAAGATCGACTCGAAGTGGACGGAGCTGTGTCCCGTGACGACGAAGGCTGAACCGGAGGTGCCGGCCGACGCCGTACTCTTCCAGGATTTCCGCTATTTGGCTTACGGCGGGAACAACGTCTATACGGCGTTTGCAGGCGGTGTGAACGACAATCCGACAGGCAAGGCGCTCGATCAGATCTTCGTGCCCTATGAGAAATACTGCAACGCCAACTCGGCGGCGGCCAACCTCTGGACGACCCACAGCGCGGCCTATCGCTCGGCGGTCGGCCTGGACGGCTGGGTAGGCGGCAACAATGCGGCCGGACACACGGGCAACAATTCGGTCTACGGCGCTACGGGGATGCTCAAACTGGGTACCGGATCGGCCGTCGGCTGGATTCAGACGCCGGCGCTGGAAAAACTGACGGGGGCGACCGACATCACCGTGAGCTTCGACGCCTGCTGCTGGTGGGAGGATCCTTCGTCGAGCGCGAAGAGCGACAATCCCGAAATCAAGGTGATCGTCGTGGGCCCGGGTACGATCGACGGTCAGAAGGAGGCGAAGGTACAGATCAGCGAGAAACGGGAGATGAAACCCTGTACGGTGAACGTCGCAGGCGCGACGGCCGAGACGCACATCGAGTTCAGTGCGGTCTTCGCCAAGGAGAACGGGCTTACCAACCGCTGGTTCCTCGACAACGTCCTGATCGTTCCGGCCAAGTGATTCGCGCCGGAGTTTCGGAATCCGGCGCGATGGTAAGAGAGGGGTGCGGCCCGCAGAAGCCGCACCTCTCTTTATTTTGGTAGCTATATACGGCTTCGCACCCCGTCGGATTTCCGATCCGATGCACCCGCCCGACAAGTCGGAGCGTTCGCGGCGGAGTCGCGTTTGCAGATTGGACCCACCCCCAAACCCCCGCCTCGGCGGGGGCTTCGGGCAAGGCCCGCTCGGGTCGTCGGGCTTCGGCGGCGCGGCGGTGCAAAATGGGATATTGCCGCCTGATTCTATCGATTACCCCGGGAGAGTCATTTTTTGAAATCTATAAATCAAAATGCGTAACGACGCCGTTTCCGAACATTCTATATTTGTGTACAATTATGTAACAAAAAGCCGTCAGGCCTCCTTTTTCCGTGCCGCCGGACAGTTCGCGCGGCCGCTGCGAGAAGCGGAAACGGACAGCAGGGAGCCGAAACGGCCGCCGACACCAGCCGATCCCTATCTCCGATAGATGTAAACAAACTTAAAACTATGAATCATGGATGAACTTAGACCAGTAACGAACCGGTCGAAAGCCTTCGGCTCTCGGCTCGGACTGTTTTGTCTGGCCTGCCTGTCGGCCGGCCTGGCACTGATTTCCCCCCCCCTCGCCTTTGCGGCGCGGCCGGCTGACGAATTGTTGGATATCCGGGGCGTCGTCGTAGATACGAAAGACCCTCCCACGCCGCTGGTGGGCGTGACGGTGCTCGTGCAGGGAACGGTTCGCGGAACGACGACCGACGCCGAAGGATTCTTCTCGATCAAGGCCAAACACGGCGACGTGCTCACCTTTTCGTTTATCGGGTACACGGGCAAAGAGTATCGGGTGAACAAAAGCGTGGCCAACCTTTCGATCGCAATGGAGGAGGAACTGACCAGTATCGACCAGGTCGTGGTGACGGGTATGACTTCGCAGCAGCGCAAGCATATCGCCGCTTCGGTCGGCGCGGTGGCGCCCTCCAATTTCGAAAACAAGCCCATCACCCGTCTGTCGCAGGCCTTGCAGGGCGGAACGACGGGTATCCTGGTGACTCAGAGTTCGGGCCTTCCGGGCGGTGACGGCGCGACGATCAAAATCCGCGGCGTGGCGTCGCTTCTGGGTTCCGACCCGCTGGTGCTGGTCGACGGCTTCGAGTTCGACATGGACAAGCTCGATCCCTCGACCGTCGAGTCGGTGTCGATCCTCAAAGACGCTGCCGCTGCGTCGATCTACGGCGCCAAAGCCGGTAACGGCGTTATCCTCATCACGACCAAACGCGGTTCGGCCGGCAAGGTTTCGGTGTCGTACAACGGTTATTTCGGTATTCAGCAGCCGATCTACCTGCCCGACTTCGTCGACGGAGCCACCTACATGGAGTATATCAACGAGGCCAACCGCAATACCACGGGTGTGGACAAGTATACCCCCGAACAGATTCGGATCACGCGCGAGGGGAGCGACCCGATCCACTATCCCAGCACCGACTGGATGAAGGAGACGATGCGCGAGACGGCCCCGATCCACGAGCACAACTTCACCGTGTCGGGCGGTAATACCACCGCGCGCTTCGCCCTGTCGGCGCAGTATCTCAATCAGGACGGTATGTACAAGGTGATGGACAACGGATTCGAACGTCTGACGGTGCGCGCCAACACGACGGTGAACCTCAACAAGGACATCATGATGTTCGTCGACATGTTCGTCGGCCGCGATACGCAGCGTCAGCCCGAGACGATGAACAAGACCATTCTGGACTACATTTATCTCGCGCCGCCGACGCTCGTCTCGAAATATCCCCGCAAGGAGGGACAGAAGCCCGGATACGACTACTACGGCGTCTATTTCGAGTGGATGAACCCGCTGGCCAACCTCGAACGCGGTACGCAGGTGGAGAGCGTGCGCGACTACGTGACGATCAACGCCCGCCCCACGTGGCATATCATTCCCGGCCTGACGCTCAAAGGACAGGTGGGCTACCGCATCGCATCGGGCATGGACAAGAAGGACCGCAACGCCTACGTCTTCCTCGACTACTTCTCCGGCAACGAGTCGGGAACGTTCGGCGCCGTGAAGTCGGCCACCTATACCACGCGCACGAGCTACTGGATGGTCGGCGCGATGCTCGACTGGACGAAGGAGTTCGGCGACCACCGCATCAACATTCTGGGCGGATGGAACGAAGAGGTCGACCGCCGCAACGGCTGGGACGACGTGGCGCTGCTCTCGTTCTTCGGAAAGGCCTATTACAGCTACAAGGACAAGTATCTGGCCGAGGTCGGCATTCGCCGCGACGGTTCGTCGCTCTTCGGCGACGGGCACAAGTGGGGCAACTTCCCTTCGGTGGCCGTGGGCTGGAACGTCAACCGCGAACCGTGGATGCAGAACGCCCGGTTCATCGACAACTTCAAGATCCGCGCCTCCTACGGTATGCTGGGCAACAACAACGTGGCGCTCTACCGCTATCAGACCATTATCGACAACTCGGGTAACGAAATCGTCAACGGCAACCCCGACCTGACGTGGGAGAAGGTGAAGATTCTCGACGCGGGCGTCGACCTGAGCCTCTTCGGGCAGAAGCTCGAAGTGACCTTCGACTGGTTCCGCAAGGTGACCGACGACATGATCGTCAACGTGCCTTCGACGCCCAGCTCGGGGCTGCTGGCCGCACCGATGAACGTCGGAAAGGCCGAGGTGAAGGGTTACGAGATCGGCGTGGGCTTCAACCACTCCTTTACGAAGGACATCGATTTCAGCATCAATCTGGGTTACTCCTACAACAAGTCGAAGTGGCTCGAAATCACCAACGACGAGCTTATCAACGGCAATACGATCTATCGCAAGGGACACGCCATCAAGGAGTACTACGGCTATCAGGCCGATCACCTGCTCACGCAGGACGACCTCGATTTCCGCGTGCCGATCATCGGCGGCTACGACGGCGCTACGACGGCGCAGCTGCCCGGCGACATCCGCTACGTGGATACCAACGGCGACAAGGTGATTACGACCGACGACCGCGTGCCGCTGGGCGACCAGGATCCGCACAGCGTCTACTACGGCAACCTCTCGTTCCGCTGGAAGAACCTCGACTTCGACATGCAGGTCAACGGCGTGGGATACGTGCCGATCTTCTATCAGGGGTTGATCTCGAACCCGCTCGATCCGGAGTACGGCGGTACGCCCCAGCGCTGGCACCTCGACCACTGGAAGGCCGAGAATCCCGACCGCAACGCCAAACTGCCGCGCGTGACGACCGATCCGGGCAACAATGCGCTGCTGTCGACCTTCTGGAAGGAGAACGGCGCCTTCGTCCGTATCAAGTACATGCAGCTGGGCTACAACTTCAAGGCGCTGGCCAAGAAGATCCATGCCGGTAACTTCCGTGTTTACGTGAACGTGCAGAATCCCTTCACCTTCACCAAGGTCGAGCTGATCGACCCCGAGACGAAGGGCACGCACACCACCTACCCGATGTTCAAGACCTATTCCGTCGGTCTGAATGTGAATTTCTAACCGGTAACACCTAAACAGTAGACAATTATGAACTATATCGATCATATCAAAGGATACCTCTCCCGCGCAGCGCTCCTGCTGCTGATGGCCGGCGGTGCGCTGATGGCCGGATGCGAGGATTTTCTGGTGCGCGACGTGCCCAACCAGACGACCGACGAGGAGTGGTGGCAGAACAAGGGGCAGCTCAACACGGCGCTCAACAACCTCTACAAGCCCATGCCGTCGGGCACCATCACCTATGTCAATCACGATGTCAAGCAGTCGCAGGCGAGCGGCTATCCCAATGCCCGCGTGGAGATGGAGGCACTGACGGACAACGGAGTCGGCTCGGCCAACTATGTCTCCTACAACGCCTTTACGGCGGGAATTACATCGTCGAGCGAAGATGTCTGCAACAAGATATGGAACATGAAATGGACGGTGATACGCCGTTGCTGCCGCTTCATGGAGCACTACCAGCAGGCGACGGTGGCCCCCGACGCGGCGCCGCACGAAGGCATCCAGACCGTCGACCGTTTCGCCGCCGAGGCGCGTGCGCTCAGGGCGTTCTACCATTTGGAGCTCTTCCTCTTCTTCGGCGATATTCCGCTCGTCGACCACTCGACGCTGCCGACCGAGCAGTTCCTCGTGCGCCGTCCGCAGCAGGAGGTCGTCGACTGGATCGCCGGCGAGTTGGAGGGTGCGTCGCACAACCTGCCGGTCGTGCCGCAGACCAAGTCGGAGCGCTGGCGCTGGACGAAGGGCGCCTGCTATGCGTGGATGTCCTACCTCTATCTCTATGTCGGCGACTGGGCCAATGCCAAGAAGTGGGCCGAGGAGGTAATCAAGCTGGGAATTTACGACCTCTATCGCAGCACGGCCGATCCGGCCGACAGTTTCCGCCGGCAGTTCATCCACGAGGCCTACAACAACGACACGAAGGAGTCGATCCTCACCACCGAGCTGGGTATGCGTCAGGTGCAGCGCCGTCTGGCTCCGCCCGACGGCGGTAACGGCCAGACCGGTCTGTCGCCCACGGCGTCGCTCGTCGACGAGTTCGAGTTGCTCGACGGCCGCACGCTCGACGAACTGCCCGCCGACGAGAAACGGGCCTACCAGCTCGACCCGCAGCCCGAAAAGCGCGATCCGCGTCTGGGCATGTCGATCATCTTCCCCACCGAGACCTTCCTCGGCTATACGGCCCATCCGTGGGAGCCTTCGCACAAGGACGCCATCGGCAAGGAGGGTTCGACGAAGACCGGTTACTGGATCAAGAAGTGGGCGAACGAAACCGACCGCACCAATTACAGCAGTACGGACGGCGGCAAGCTCGACTTCCAGAACATGCGCTATGCGGTGGTGCTGCTCAACTACGTCGAAGCTGCCATCGAGCTGAACCAGCTGAGCGATCCGAATATCTACGACTATCTCGACGACATCCGCGACCGTGCGGGAATGCCGCCCGTGGATCGCACAAAGTACGCTACGCAGACGAAGCTGCGCGAACTGGTACGCCGCGAGCGCCGTGTGGAACTGGCCTTCGAGGGACACCGTCTGTTCGATATCCGCCGCTGGCGGATCGCCGAGCAGGTGATGAACGGCGAGGTCTACGGCGCGACGCCTCCGGGTGCCGACGACCGCTACCTGGCCCAGACGCGCGTCTTCAACCCCAACCGCGACTACCTGTGGCCCATTCCGGTCGGTGAGATGAACACTAACACGGCGATGGAGCAGAACCCCGGGTATTGATGCCGCAGATTCGAACGACGGATTTCTCCGCCGACGGCCGGTGACGGCGGCCGGCGGAGAATTCGTAAACGGCAGAGAGAACAAACCAACTATTAATCTGACTTGTTATGCAACCGATGAAACGAACATTCCGAAGTGCGATATGGCCCCTTTTGGGGCTGTTGACCGTCGCCTGCGCTGCGCCGGACGGGCGCAATCTTCCGGCTGCGGAAGATTTCGAGAGCCTGAGCGCGCAGTTCGCGGCACCTTCCAAGGAGTACGGCTCGGCGCCGCTCTTCGTCTGGAACAAGGTCGTGACGCCCGAACGGATCGACGAAGCGATGGCCGACCTCAAAGACAAGGGCTTCGGCGGCGTCTTCGTACACCCCCGTCCGGGCATGGTGACGCAGTATCTCGACGACAACTGGTTCTCGCTCTTCCGCCATACGATGGAGAAGGGCCGCGAACTGGACATGAACGTCTGGATCTACGACGAGAACTCCTATCCGAGCGGTTTCGCGGGCGGCCACGTCAACGAGGCGATGCCCGAGAGCTACGACGAGGGCGTGGCGCTCAAATACCTGCGTGCCGGGGTGCTGCCCGATACGGTCGACCGCTTCTTCTGCTGCCTGCGACGTGAAGGCGACGCCTTCACCGACATTACGGCCGAAGCCGTTTCGCGGCGTGGCGAAAAGGGCGATTACTACCTCTTCTACAAGGCTTACAACCCCACGTCGCCGTGGTACAGCGGCTTCTCGTACGTGGATCTGATGCACGAGGGCGTGGCCGACAAATTCATCGAACTGACGCTTGACGGCTACAAGAAGGTCGTGGGCGAGGAGTTCGGCGGCACCGTTCCGGGCTGGTTCACCGACGAGCCGCAGATCGTGGTGACCGACCGCGAGTCGATCCGCTGGACACCCGACCTGTTCGATGCCTTCCGCGCCCGCTGGGGATACGATCTCGAACCCAATCTGGTCTCGCTCTGGGAGGAGGTCGGTCCGTGGCGGCAGGTGCGGCACAACTACCGCGACGTGCTGATGAATCTCTTCCTGGATCGCTATATCAAGGTCTGCCACGACTATTGCGAGCGCAACAACCTGGTCTTCACCGGCCATTTCTGGGAGCACGGGTGGCCCGACATGGGGCACAACCCCGACAATATGGCCATGTACGCCTGGCAGCAGATGCCGGGCATCGACCTGCTGTACAACAAATTCGACGTCAAATCGCCCAACGCCCACTTCGGCAACGTGCGTTCTGTGAAGGAGGTCAACAGTGCGGCCAACCAGATGGGGCGCGTGCGCAAGCTGAGCGAATCCTACGGCGGCGGCGGTTGGGACATGACGCTGCGCGACTTCAAGCGTCAGGGCGACTGGGAATATGCGCTGGGCGTGAACTTCATGAACCAGCATATCGCACCGCTGAGCATCGCCGGTGCGCGCAAGTACGACTATCCGCCCGCCTTCACGCCCCATTCGCCGTGGTGGGAGTATTACCGCGAGCTGAACCTCCACTTCGCCCGTCTGTCGCTGGCGCTCTCGTCGGGCGGCCAGTACAACGACGTGCTGGTGCTCGAACCCACCACCTCGATCTGGATGTACTACACCTACAACGCGCCGCGCCCGAACCGCTGGCGGACGATGGGCGAGGAGTTCCAGGCCTTCATCACCGCATTGGAACGGCATCAGGTGGAGTTCGATCTGGGGTCGGAGAACATCCTGCTCAACCACGGTTCGGTCAAGGGCGACCGCTTCGTCGTGGGTAAACGCGCCTACGGGACGGTGGTGCTGCCGGCGCAGATGGAGAACGTCGACGCCGCGACGTTCGACCTGCTCGAACGGTTCGCCGCGAAGGGCGGCCGGATCATCGCCTACGGTACGCCGCAGTATGTGGACGGTGCGAGGAGCGCCGAGGCGGAGGCCTTCTTCGCCGATCCGGCGAAGGTGACGCGCGCCGATGCGGGCGAACCGATCGACTACTCGCTCTTCGCCACGCCCGAAATCGCATTCGATGCGCCGGAGGGCAACTACCTCTTCCACCATCGCCGCCGCATGGACGACGGACAGCTGTTGTTCCTCGCCAATTCGAGCCTCACGCGCCCCGTCCGGGGTACGGTGACGCTGCAAGGGCGTCAGGCCGCGCTGCTCGATACCCGCACGGGCGAGATCCGCGGCTACGAGGCGCAGCGCGAGGGCGACCGGCTGACGATCGCCTACGATCTCCATCCGGCCGGCAGCCTGCTGCTCTACGTCTTCGACGAGGAGCGCGAAGGGTTGGCGCCTGCACCTGCGCGGCGCGTGCTGACGGCGGTTCCTGCCGCGGGAGGTCTGACGGCGAAGCCCGACGCGCCCAACGTGATGACGATCGATTTCTGCGATCTGGAACTCGACGGCAAGGTCTATCCGGATCTGAACAGTTACGACGCGGCCAAACTCGCCTACCAGCATCACGGCTTCAAGGCCGGCAATCCGTGGAGCACCTCGGTGCAGTTCCGCGACCATACCGTGCGCCGCGACACCTTCACGATGGGCGGATTCAAGGCGTCGTACCGGTTCACGGTGACGTCCGGTGTCGACCGCAGCCGCTTGCAGGCCGTCGTCGAGCAGCCCGAACTCTACCGCGTGACGCTCAACGGCGTGGAGCTGAAAGCCCTGCCCGACAAGCACTGGATCGATCCCGAAATGCGCTTCATGCCCCTCGGCGATGCCGTGCGCACGGGTGAGAACGTGCTGACGATGGAGTGCTCGCCGATGCGCGTGCTGGCCGAGATCGAACCGATCTACATCTTGGGCGATTTCCGGCTCGAACCGGCTGCCAAAGGGTGGAACATCGTCGCTCCGGGCGATTTCGCCGCCGGCAGCTGGAAGGCGCAGGGCTGGCCCTGCTATCCCGGCAAGGTGACCTATGCGCGGGAGTTCGATGTCGCCGAAAAGGCTCCCTACTACGAAGTGGCGCTGGGCGAGTGGAAGGGTACGGTCTGCGAGGTGCTCGTCAACGGCCGTTCGGCCGGTATCGTCTATGCGGAGCCGTATACGGTCGACGTGACGGAGTGGATCGTGGCAGGCCGCAACCGCGTGGAGGTGAAGGTCGTGGGCAGCAACTACAACCTCATGGGGCCGCTGCACGCCGCGCACTTCAAACGGATCACGCCGGCCTTCTGGCGCGGGGTCAAGGAGTATCCCTCCGGTAAGGACTACGTGCAGCAGGACTACGGTCTGATGGGCGATTTCACCCTCGCGGCGGGTCGTTGACCCCTCTTTCGGACGAATTTGCGACGCGGGACGGCGGAATGCCGTCCCGCTTTTCGTCCGGTTTCGTTTGCGATTGTCGGGCGCTATGTCCGTGAGGAGGGGGATTTTGACATTCGGAAAGGAGGACGGCTCGAAGAAATGTCGGTTTCGTTATGAAATTTTTACGGTTTTATTTTGAAATTTTTCGTTTTATGCGTTCCTTTGTATGCGGAAAATAATCGAAAACGAAAATATCCTATGACAAAGCAATTCGATGTGATTATTATCGGCGGCGGCGCTACGGGTGCGGGTGTGGCCCGCGACTGCTCCCTGCGCGGTATCCGTGCGCTGTTGCTCGAACGCGGCGACATCGCCACGGGTGCGACGGGCCGTAATCACGGTCTGTTGCACAGCGGCGCACGCTATGCCGTGACGGACCGCGAATCGGCCGAGGAGTGCATCAAGGAGAACATGATCCTGCGCCGGATCGCCAGCCATTGCGTCGAGCAGACCGACGGTCTGTTCCTGAGCCTGCCCGAAGACGGGCTGGAATTCCAGGCCAAGTTCGTCGAAGCGTGTCGTGCGGCGGGTATCCGGGCCGACGTGATCGACCCGAAGGAGGCGCTGCGACTCGAACCGTCGGCCAATCCGGCGATGATCGGCGCGGTGCGCGTTCCCGACGGCGCGGTCGATCCGTTCCGGCTGACGGCCGCCAACGTCATCGATGCCAAGGCGCACGGCGCCGAGGTGCTGACCTACCACGAGGTGCTCGACTTCCTGCGCGAACAGAACCGCATCACGGGCGTCAAGGTGCTCGACCGCAAGACGGGCCAGACGGCCGAATACCGCGCGCAGGTGGTGGTCAACGCGGGCGGCATCTGGGGGCACGACATCGCCCGCAAGGCGGGGGTGACGGTCAACATGCTGCCGGCCAAGGGCTCGCTGCTGATCTTCGGCCACAGGGTGAACAACATCGTGCTCAACCGCTGCCGCAAGCCGGCCGACGCCGACATCCTGGTGCCGGGCGATACGATCTCGCTGATCGGCACCACGTCGAGCAAGGTGCCCTTCGACGAGGTGGACGACATGTACGTGACGGCCGACGAGGTCGACCTGCTGCTGCGCGAGGGAATGAAACTGGCCCCGTCGCTGGAACATACGCGCATCCTGCGCGCCTACGCCGGCGTGCGTCCGCTGGTAGCGTCGGACGACGATCCGAGCGGCCGCAGCGTGAGCCGCGGCATCGTGGTGCTCGACCACGCTACGCGCGACGGGTTGGAGGGCTTCGTGACCATCACGGGCGGCAAGCTGATGACCTACCGTCTGATGGCGGAGTGGACGACCGACTTGATTTGCAAAAAGTTGAATCTTACGGCCAAATGTACCACCGCCGAGGAGAAGTTGCCCGGCTCGCGCGAGCCGGAGGAGGAGGTCAATCGTCGTCTGATATCGGTGCCGGTGGCGCAGCGCGCCTCGTCGATCCACCGTCACGGCGACATGGCCGGCAAGGTGGCTGTGGGCGATGCCGCCCGGCGTTCGCTGGTGTGCGAATGCGAGGAGGTGTCGGTCGGCGAGGTGGAGTATGCGCTCAATGAGCTGGACGTGAACAATCTGGTCGACCTGCGCCGGCGCACCCGTGTGGGCATGGGTACCTGTCAGGGCGAGTTGTGCGCCTGCCGCGCCGCGGGGCTGATGGCCGAAGCGGGCAAGTACTGCGTGCGGCGCGCCAAGGAGGATCTGACGGCGTTCCTCAACGAACGCTGGAAGGGCATGGCCCCCGTGGCGTGGGGCGATACGCTGCGCGAGAGCGAGTTCACGATGTGGCTCTACGACGGCGTGTGCGGTTTAACGAGTGCTAACAATACGAAATGACGATATGAAATTCGATAGTGTAATCATCGGCGGCGGCCTGGCGGGACTCGTCTGCGGCATCCGCCTTTCGAAAGCGGGGCGGCGCTGCGCCATCATCTCTTCGGGGCAGAGCGCGCTGCACTTCTCGTCGGGGTCGTTCGATCTGCTGGGCGCGCTGCCCGACGGTACGCCCGTGACCGCTCCCGCGGAGTCGGTGGCCGAGACGATCCGGCAGGCTCCCGAACACCCTTACGCCCGCATCGGCGCCGAACGTTTCGGGGCGCTGGCGGCCGAGGCCGCCGCACTGCTCGCGGAGGCGGGCGTCGCCGTCGAGGGCGATGCAGCCCGTAACCACTACCGGCTCACGCCGATGGGCGGGCTGAAACCCGCGTGGCTGACGCTGGCGGGGTATGTGCGCAGCGAAGCGTCCGATGCGCTGCCGTGGCGCAAGGTGGTGCTGTTCAATGCCGAGGGCTTCCTCGATTTCTATACGCAGTTCCTCGCCGAGGGATTCCGCCGCATGGGGACGGAGTGCGCGGTGCGCACGTTCAACATGCCGGCGCTCGAAACGATCCGCAACAATCCCAGCGAGATGCGTTCGGCCAATATCGCCCGCATCTTCGACCGGCAGGAGAATCTCGACGAGCTGGCCCGGATCCTGCGGCGCGAGGCGGGCGATGCCGAAGCGGTGTTGCTGCCCGCCGTGCTGGGGATCGACCGCCGCGATGCGGCGGCGCAACTCGAACGGCAGGCGGGCCGTCCCGTGGCGATGGTGGCCACGCTGCCCCCGTCCGTCCCGGGATTGCAGGCGCAGTTGCAGCTGCGGCGCTACTTCCAGCAGTCGGGCGGCGTCTACATGCTGGGCGACACCGCCGTGCGTTACGAGGCCGAAGGCGGCCGCATCACGGCGCTCTACACGGCCGACCACGGCGACATCGCCTTCGAGGCCGACAGCTACGTGCTCGCCACGGGCAGCTATTTCAGTCAGGGGTTGGTGGCCGGGATGGACGGCGTGCGCGAGCCGCTGTTCGGGCTGGACGTGGCCTGTGCCGCCGACCGCGGCGCATGGTACGACCGCGATCTGTTCGCGGCGCAGCCGTTCGAACTCTTTGGCGTGAAGTGCGACGAGCACCTGCGCGGCCTGCGCGACGGGCGTGCGGTGGAGAACCTTTACGCGATCGGCGCCGGACTGGCGGGATTCAATCCCGTGAAGGAAGGGTGCGGCGCAGGTGTTTCGATGCTCACGGCGCTGGCCGCCGCCGAACGGATTTTAAACGAGTAAGGTTATGATGACGGAATACAGTGAAAACAATTTCGAGCAGTGCATCAAATGTACTGTCTGCACGGTCTACTGCCCTGCGGCGGCTGCCAATCCGCTCTTCCCGGGGCCGAAGCAGGCGGGACCCGACGGCGAACGCCTGCGCCTGAAACAGCCCGGCTTCTACGACGAGGCGCTCAAATACTGCCTCAACTGCAAACGCTGCGAAGTGGCCTGCCCGTCGAACGTGCGTATCGGCGACATCATCCAGCTCGCGCGCATCAAGTACAGCAAGAAGCGGCCGGGACTGCGCGAGTTCGTGCTCGCCAACACCGATTTGGTGGGAACGCTCTCGACGCCGCTGGCGCCGATCGTCAACGCCACGGTGGGGCTCAAACCCGTGAAGATGGTCATGGATAAGGTCATGCGCATCGATCATCGCCGCACCTTCCCCAAATACGCCTTCGGCACGTTCGAGGGGTGGATGCGCAAGCAGCGCGAGGCGCAGGCGGCTTTCCCCGAACAGGTGAGCTATTTCCACGGCTGCTACGTCAACTACAACAACCCGCCGCTGGGCAAGGATTTCGTGCGGGTGATGAACGCGCTGGGCATCGGCGTGCAGCTGTTGAAAAAGGAGAAGTGCTGCGGCGTGGCGCTGATCTCCAACGGACTGATAAATCAGGCCAAACGGCAGGCGGAGGTCAATATCGCTTCGATCCGCGAGTCGGTCGTGGAACGAGGTCTTCCCGTGCTGGGCACCTCGTCGACCTGCACCTTCACGCTGCGCGACGAGTATCCCCACCTGCTGGGCATCGATACGTCGGACGTGCGCGATAGCGTGGAGCTGGCGACCCGCTATATCTACCGGCTGCTGGAATCGGGCAAGGCGAAGCTGCGCTTCCGCAAGGATGCGCCCAAGGTGAAGGTGGCCTACCATACCCCCTGCCACATGGAGAAGCTCGGGTGGTCGTACTACTCGATCGAACTGTTGAAGATGATCCCTTCGGTGGAGCTGACGGTGCTCGACTCGCAGTGCTGCGGCATCGCGGGAACCTACGGCTTCAAGAAGGAGAACTACGAGACCTCGCAGGCCATCGGCGAGGGACTGTTCCGGCAGATCGAGGCGACGGGCTGCGACGTGGTGGCCACCGATTGCGAGACCTGCAAGTGGCAGATCGAGATGTCGACGTCGAAGCGGGTCGAACATCCGCTTTCGATTCTTGCGGCGGCGCTCGACGTGGAGTGACGCCAGAGGCGAGCGTTCGAACCGGCTCCGGAGAATCTCCGGAGCCGGTTTTTTTGTTCGGAGCCGGGGAGAACGGGTGCGGAGGCGCGACGCGGAGCGGAGCGGTTGCGGACTTTCGGCGGCAGGGGATGCGGCTCGCAAAGCCGTCGGCGCGTTGCGGTCCGCGGGGCGAACCGGCGGCTTCGCGCAGGCGATGTCGGCGGACGTGACGATTTTTTTTTGCCTGATTTTCATTTCCGGTTACGCAATGCGGCCCCGTCGTGCGTATATAGGGTAGAAAGAGTCGATTATGGATAAAAAAGAGATGCGAAACCTCTTCGACGGCGATTGCTCGCCCGCGGAGGAGCAGGCCGCCGGCCGCTGGCTGGCCGAACACGCCGAAACGAAAGAGGCCGACGAATTGCTGTATGCCCTGCTGCGCGAGACGAAGCCTGCGACGGCCGATGCAGAGGGGGCTTTCCGGCGTGTCTGCCGCCGGCTGGGAATCGCGCCGAAGAGCTCGGCATGGCGGCTCGTCGGCCGCTGGACGATGCGGGCCGCCGCCTGTCTGCTGCTGCCCGTCGCGGCGCTGGCGTTCTATCTCTACGGCGAGGCGCAGCGGCCGGGCGAGTGGTTCGAAGCCTATGCACCCTACGGCAAGACGCTGCGCGTGGTGCTGCCCGACGGCTCGGAGGTGGTCATCAATTCGGGATCGAAACTGATCTATCCCGACCGCTTCGGGCCCGATCGCCGGCAGGTCTTTCTGGCGGGCGAGGGCTACGCCACGATTGCGAAGGATCCCGGGCGCCCCTTCGTGATGTCGGCCGGCGAGGTCGACGTGCGGGTGCTGGGCACGAAATTCAATCTGAAATCCTATGCCGAGGATTCGGAGGTCGAGGTGACGCTCGTCGAGGGCAGCGTCGAAATGGAGACCAAACTCGGCGGCGACGACCGCATCGTGCGGCTCCGCCCGGGCGAGCTGGTGAAGCTCGACAAGCGTACGGGATCGACCGAAACCTTCGATGTGCCGACGGATACCTACCGCCCCGTCGTCTGCGGGGGCGGGCTCTTCTTCATGGACAAACGCTTCGACGAGATCGTCGCCTACCTCGAAAAACGCTTCGACGTGAAGATCAACGTCGCCGACCGCGCGCTGGCCGAGCGGCGCTTCATCGCCTCGTTCGTCAACGGCGAGTCGCTCGACGAGATGCTCGCTTCGTTCAATGCCGACGAGGCGATGCGCATTCGCCGCGAAGGCCGCATCGTCAACATCACCAAACGCTAACCCTCAAAAGAAACCGCCCATGGAATAAGATCGATCCTCGTAAAAAAGGCGGAGATATTCGCACTATCCCCGCCCGCAGTTCCGGTCGTGAGCTGTACACTCCAAGCACAGAACCAAAACCTAACAAATGTATGAAAAAACCTGAAAACTTGCTAACGATTCCGAGTATAAAATCGTTTTGTCTCGGAATCGTTGTGTCGGCGGCGCTGTTTCTGCCTTCGCAGGCGTCGGCTGACGACATCTCCCTGAACCTGAAAAACGTAACCGTGAAGCGGGCGATCGCCGCTCTGCAACAGTCGCACTATTCGCTCACGGTCGATGCCAGCCAGATCGACATGGAGCGTCGGATCACGGTCGCGGCGGAGGACGAACCGATCGAGAACGTCCTCGCGCAGATCTTCGCGGGACAGGACGTGAGCTATGAAATAAACGGACGGAGCATCGTCGTCACGCGCCGTGCCGTGCCGCGCGTGGCCGAAAAGGCCGTGTCGCGGACGCTGAGCGGCGTGGTGCGCGACGACAAGGGCGCCACGATCGTGGGGGCGACGGTCGTCGTCAAGGGGACGACCACCGGCGTGACGACCGACATCGACGGCCGCTATTCGCTGCGCGTGTCGGCGGACGATCCCGTGTTGCAGATTTCGTTCGTGGGCTACCGGACGGCCGAAGTGGCGGTCGCACCGGCGCAGACGGTCGTGGACGTGACGCTCGCCGCCTCGTCGATCGACGTGGACGAGGTGGTGGTCGTGGGGTACGGCACGCAGTCGCGCCATACGCTCACGACGGCCGTGTCGAAGATCGCCGGCAGTGCGGTGGCGGCGGCTCCCGTGACCTCGGTGGGCGACGCCCTGAAAGGCAAGGTCGCGGGTATGCAGGTCTCGACGACCAACTCGCTGCCGGGCGAGGCGCCGACGTTCCTCATCCGCGGCGGTTCGTCGATCAACCAGAGCAATGCGCCGATCGTCATCGTCGACGGGATCACGCGTGCCATGAACGACATCAACCCCAACGACATCGAGTCGATCGAGGTGCTGAAAGACGCTGCGGCGGCCGGCATCTACGGCTCGCGGGCGTCGAACGGCGTGATTCTGATCACCACCAAGAAAGGTACGGTGGGCAAGGGGCCGGAGATCGTCTTCGAGGGGCAGATCGGCTGGGAGTCGCCTTCGCGCAAATGGGATTTCATGAATGCCGAGGAGTTCCTGTCGTTCGTGCGTCCGGCGATCGCCGAGTCGTACAACGGCGCGTCGGTGCTCACGTCGGCCACGGCCGCCGGCACGGGCAACGGCGACGGCTCGATCCATACCACGCGCTTCCTGGGCGACGGCGAGGCGGTTCCCGCAGGCTGGCGGAGCATGACCGATCCGGTGACGGGGCGCACGATCGTCTTCACCGATACCGACGAGCAGGGACACTGGTTCCGCGACGCGCTGTGGGCGAAGGCCTACGTGGGCGTGACGGGCGGCAACGAGAACGTGAAATACGCCGCGTCGGTGAGTTATGCCGACGACGGCGGCGTGGTGGCGATGACCGACTACTCGGTCTTCACGATGCACGGCAGCGCCGATTTCAAGATTTCGAAGCGGCTGTCGGCCTCGACGACCTTCGACCTGTCGCGTTCGATCCGCCACCCGCTCGTCGACAACTACTTCAACAGCCTCGGACGCGGTCTGCTGATCGCGCCCACGCACCGCGACTACGACGCCGACGGCAACCTGCTGCGCGGCGGCGACAACAAAAACTGCCACACGGCGATGTGGTACGAGACCTACTACGACCGCGAATGCGCCGACAAGCGCGCCACGGGCAACTTCAACCTCAACTGGGAGATCGTCGACGGGCTGACCGCCACGGCGCAGTACGCCATGCACGACTACAACTACCGCGGCAGCTACTACTACAAGGGCAATTCGCTCGAACAGACTCGCAGCTGCACCGAGACGCGCACGGAGACGCTGCGCGACCAGTTCACGGCCTACCTCAATTTCGACCGCACGTTCAAGCGCCACCAGATCGGCGTGACGGCCGGTTACGACTACATGGCCGAGCGCTACCGCTACCTGACGGCCAATTCGACCTATGCGCCGTCGGACAAGGTGCCCGTGCTCCAATCGGGCGGCAACTTCACGGCCAGCAACAAGGATACGAAGGAGGTGCTGATCTCCTATTTCGGCCGCGTGAACTACAACTTCGACAAGCGCTACATCCTCTCGTTCACGGCCCGTGCCGACGGTTCGTCGAAATTCGCGCCGGGCAACAAGTGGGGCTTCTTTCCCGCCGGCGCCGCCGCATGGAACGTCTCGGACGAGAAGTTCTGGAACGTGCGGCCGATCAACGACCTGAAACTGCGCGTGAGCTACGGCATGACGGGCAACAACGGCATCGGGTTGTACGACGCCTACGGTTCGTACAGCACGGCGCAGAACTACGCCGGCCACTCGACGACGATCGCCTCGGCGATGGCCAACAGTGCGCTGCGCTGGGAGACTACTACGCAGTTCGACATCGGGTTCGATCTGGGGATGTTCCAGAACCGCCTGCGCATCGTGGCCGACTACTACAACAAGGTGACCGACAACATGATCTTCTCGATCACGCTGCCCGACACGTCGGCCTACTCGTCGGTAAAGGCCAACGTCGGTTCGGCGCGCTTCTCCGGTTTCGAACTGGAAGTGCACTCGATCAACGTGCAGAAGAAGAACTTCACGTGGACGACCGACCTGACCTACACCTACAACCGCAACCGGGTGCTGTCGCTGCCCGACGAGTACAAGTATACCGACGTCGACGGCCGCGACGCATGGCGCATCGGCGGCTACACGATGACCGAGAGCGGCTACCGCTTCGGCGGCACGGCCGTGGGCGAACCGCTGGGACGCATCTACGGCTACAAGATCGCGGGCATCATCCAGTCGCAGGCCGAGGCCGACGCGGCGCTCTACGACAGCCAGTCGCACGGCTACCGCCGTTCGGACGGCTTCTCGGAGAATACCGATTCGAAATACAAGGGGCGCAAGGACATCGGCGACTATGAGTGGTGCAACCGCGAGGGTTCGGCGCGCCTGGCCGACGGGCGCGAGCAGATCTCGTCGGAGGATATGTTCTATCTCGGCTCGGTGATCCCGCACTCGGTGGGCGGCATCAACAATACCTTCAAATACAAGAACCTCTCGCTGTCGGTCTATCTCGACTACGCGCTGGGACACTCGATCTACAACTACTTCAAGTCGCGCGTCTTCCAGAACGGCATGGGCAGCAACAACGCCAACCTCGACAAGATGGTCTACGACTGCTGGCGCTATCCGGGCGATACGGAGGCCAAGTACGCGCGCTTCTACGCCAACGATCCCGACTACGGCAACCGCAACTTCTCGCGCATCTCGGACTTCAACGTCGAGAAGGCCGACTATCTCTGCATCCGCGACGTGACGCTCGCATACGACCTGCCCGTGCGCTGGATTAAGAAGCTGGGCATGAAGAAACTCACGGTGAGCGTCACGGGCAATACGCTCTACTACTTCACCAAGGTTTCGGGTTCGATCAGCCCCGAAAGCGGCGCCGGCGCCGACGGCAATCTCTACAAGAGTACGTCGACGGGCGATGCCACGGGCAACATCGCGCCCAATGCCCGCAAGGTGCTCTTCTCGCTCAAATGCGTCTTCTAATGCTTCACTACAACCAAGATAAAACCATGAAATCCAAGAAACTGCTGATCGCGCTGGCGGGATGCGCCGCCTTCGTGGCGACGGCCTGCCACGGCGATCTGGACATCATACAGGACAACCAGCTCACGGCGAGCAACATGTGGACCGAGTCGAGCGACGTCACCACGTCGGCCTACGGCATCTACTACCTCATGCGCGCCAATTTCGTGCAGGACAAGGTCAACGTCTTCTACTGGGGCGAAGCGCGTGTGGGCGAATACATGTGGGGCGCCGGATCGTGGCGCACGGGACACGACAACGACATGTACGGCGTGCAGAACAGCACGATGAACGACTCGAACGCCTCGACGGTCTGGACGAAGCTCTACACGGCCGTCAACGCCGCCAATGCCGTGCTGAAATACGCCCCGACGGTGCCGATGACCGACGCCGACCGCCAGTGGGCGATTGGACAGGCGGCATTCGCCCGTGCCTACCTCTATTTCTGGGCCGTGCGCCTGTGGGGCGACGTGCCGCTGCTGCTCAACCCCGTCGAGTCGGTCGATGCGGAGGAGTGCTATCCCGCGCGTTCGCCCAAAGCCTACGTCTACGAACAGATCGGCCGCGACATCGAGACGGCCGTGGCCTACGTCACCTCGGGCACCGACAAGTACGTCGCCACGCCCGATGCGGTGAACATGCTCAAAGCCGAATACGCGCTGTGGATGTACGCCACGCAGGCGGGCGGCGACGATTACCTCGCGCTGGCCGACGAGGCGTTGAAGGCGATCGGCATCTCGTCGGCGCGCCTTCTCGACGACTACGCCTCGATCTTCGCGGTGGACAACAAGTGCAACGCCGAGGTGATCTTCGCGCTGAACAACAACCAGACCGAGAAGCTCACGGGCGGCTACTACTGGACCTTCTACTGGCCCGCGACCAACGTGGCGCCGGCCTATCAGATGAATCCCGTGCCGATCTACACGACGCAGTGGTGGAACTATTCGGACAACTTCATCTCAGTGCTCAAACGCAGCAAGGCCGAGCACAACGACCGCCGCGTGGACTGCAACTACCTCGAAGGGCCTTACGGCTCGTCGTCGGAGGGGGGGATGAATACGATTTCGTGCCCCAACAAACTCAAAGGCGACTGTTCGACCAACATGATGATCCTCGACTGCGACCTGCTCTACTATCGCTATGCGCAGGCGGTGATGCTGGACGCCGAACTGAAATACTGGCGCAAAGACTATGAGGGGGCTGTCAAGTCGCTGAATCTCATCGCTAAGCGTGCCTACGGCGTGGATAACTTCTACACCGAGGCCACGAAGGAGGCGGTGCTCGATGCGCTGTGTACCGAGACGCTGCTCGAATTCCCGTGCGAAGGGGTGGTGTGGTGGACGCTCATCCGACTGGACAAGATCTGGGACTACAATCCCTCGCTGGCCGAGCGCCGCGCGCTGAACCCCAACATCCTGTTGTGGCCCATTTCGGCGTCGGCGCGCAACAAGAACACCAAGCTCACGCAGACCGAGGGCTGGAACTGATCCGATAACCTAAAACTCAGAGCAGATGAAAACACGAATCATATCTTTCTTGTCGGCGGCGGCGCTCCTTGCGGGATGTTACGAGGATGCCGGGGAATTGGGCGTCGATACGGCTACCCGCATCGCCCTGTCGCCCGCCGAAATCGGGTTCACGGCCGACGGCACGACCGTCGACGGCAAGGTGGCCTATGTGGGTGTCGTGCAGGTGATGCCCTTCGAGAAGGGCCGCTACACGTGGCGCGCCGAGGGCGACGTGGCGTGGGCCACGGTCGGCGAGACCGTCGTCGACGAATCGTTCGCCGATACGTGGACGGGCGCCGTGACGACGACGCGGATGCGGGCCGTGGAGATCATGGCGACGCCCAACACGGAGTACCGCCGTTCGGGCGTGCTGACCGTGACGGCCGAGGACGGCACCGTCGAGACCTTTCCCATTACGCAGGCGGGGTTGAAGGCCGACGCCGAGATCGTCTGCGAACTGGCCGAGACGGGCATCGAGTATGCCTCTGCCGGCGGCGAGACGACGATCGACTACACGACCAACATGGGCGACGTCTACGACTACTCGGTGACCTACGGCGAGCCGGATGCCGGCGAGTGGCTCACGTGGAGCGACGAAGGGGCAGGCCGCGTGGTGCTGCGGGCTGCGGAGTGGACCTCGAAGAGCGACAACCGCACGGCGGTCTTCACCATCCATGTCGGCACGGCCGACACGAGCGAGGCGTCGGCCGAGATCGCCGTCGTGCAGTTGCGTGTGGACGATTACTACTATCTCTACGGCGCGTCGGTACCCCGTTACGAGGCGATCGATGCGGCGTTGCAGATGACCAAGCAGGAGGAGGGAGTCTATACGGCCGAGACCTATTTCGCGGCCGACGGGACGAATCCCGTGCGCATCAATAAGGACAGCCGCACGGCCTCCTATCCCTGCTACGTGCTGGCGGCGGGAGGGACGGTCGCCGAGATCGCATCGGCCGAGGCGCCGCTGCCCGCAGGGCCCGAAATCGACGTCGACGGTCTGCGCACGCTCACGGTCGACTTCAACCGCATGACGTGGCAGTGGGAGCGCATTACGACGCCCAACTGTATGCCCGACGATGAACTGCTCAATTATAAGACCAAGGAGTTCGTGGCCCGCGATGGTAGCATGAAGACATGGATGGTTGAGTTCGTACGTTGGGACGGTGGCGATATCTATCCGAAACTGGGTTCGTTGATGGTGCCCTCTGCTACGGGTTCCGGTACGGCAGGATCGGGCGGATATGCAGCCGGCAGCTTCCCGACATCGTGGAACGATCCGAACATGAATCCGAACTACGAAACGACCGAGGTCGGCGGTAATTTGGCTGGTACGAGTGAACATGGTCGAATCTATCACTTCAACGAAGTCGTTACGGGTAACCCGCGCTTCGGTATCGGTTATGAGCGTTACGAGGCGCTGCCCGACGGTTGGATGGAGGGCAAGACGATCGTCGATGCCATTGGCCGGAGTTTTACGGTTGAGCATATCGTCCACACGGCGGCCGGAACCTTTACGGGTGACAACGCAGCCGATGAAAAGGCGCACCCCATGCTGACCATGCAGGTGCAGGGTATCTGCCCCTACGGCTGGCACGTGGCCAATGCATCCGATTGGCTCGATTTGGCTTATGCGGCAAGTCAGGCTTCGGCGGGACATACTTTTCCCGTTAACGAAAGCCGTGTTACCTACAAGCAGTTCACGACCGTATCAGGTTCGACTCCTCAGGTAGATGAGCCCAATTCTCCGCGCGGCATCGGCAATTTTGCTCCATGGTTGAGAAATTCCGGTTGGGGATCGAATGCCTATGTATCGGACGGTGCTGATGAATTCGGCTTCAACTATTATCCGATCGGATTCCGTTACATGACGCAGGGATTCCAGTGCGCGGGTACACGTTGCCAGACCTTTGTGCCGTTGTGTTACAACAATACGAAATATCCCGGAACGGCCATATTCCGTATCAATGTAATCATCAACAACAAGGTTACTTCCGCCGAGATGACGAATCTCGACAACGGGCAAGCGATCTTCCCGTTCCGTTGCGTGAAGAACTATGACGTGGAGTGATCCGCCGAAGGAGCGGTCGGGAGAGGGCGGAGCACCCTCTTCCCGACCCGTCCCTCCTCGGAAAAGGAGGGGCAGCGACAGAAAACGATTTTAAACCGAAACAGAACAATGAAACTATACCGATTTTTATTGATTTGCGCGGCTGCGGTGACGGCCGCCTGTACGGAGGAGCCGCGCGATTTCGACATGACGCCCGCGGCGCCGCCTGCGCCGGAGGAGCAGTACGCCGCCCCGACCAACCCGCTGGGGAGCATCGTCGTGGCGCATCGCGGCGGTGCGACCGAGTCGGGGCATCCCGACAACTCGCTGGCGGGGCTGAAATACGCCCTCGACCTGAAAGTCTACGCCGTGGAGTGCGACATCTACGCCACGGCCGACAACCGCGTGATCGTGGCCCACGCCACCCAGGGCTGTCTCGTGAACGGGCTCAAGCCGTGGGAGCATACCTACGACGAATTGTGCGCCGCGGGGACGCTGTCGAACGGCGAACGGCTTCCGCTGCTGGAAGATTTTCTGGAAGAGGTGATGCGCGCCGGAACGTCGAAATTGTGGCTCGACGTGAAGAACATCCTCGTCGACGGTTCGTCGGCGGGCTATACGGGCTTCTCGGCGCGTTCGTGCCAGCTGGCTTGTCAGGTGATCGAGCGGATGAAGGCGCGCAATTTCGTGGAATTCATCGTTACGAGCAACAAGACCGTCTGGACGCTCTGCTATTCGGCGGCGCAGAGCGCGGGCGTGCGCGCTGGCTGGATGGGCTACGTCGCTCCGGCAGAGTATCAGACCTACATCGATCCGTGGATCAACATCGACGCCTCGAACATCTGGTTCGACGGCACGGCGGGCAGCGGGCAGTGGGGAATCGACGACTATGCGTCGGCAGGCGTGGAAGTGAGCGTCTTTACCATCGACAAGGACGTCGACGCGGCCTACTATGCGAACTACATCGACCGCCTGCGCGCCATTGCGACGAATTATCCGAAAAAATTGATCGGGACATTCAGAAAGTAACATCGCGGAGAAAACTTTTTTCCGCCGGAACCGTATATATTGAGAACGGGGCAGATCCCCGATGAACCGAAAAAACTGCAAACATGAAGAGACCGATTCTGCTGCTCGCGTTGGCGGCAACACTGTGTGCGACGCAAAATCTCTTTGCGTGGGGGCGTCTGGGCCATGCGACGGTGGCCCGTATCGCCGAAGAGCACCTTACGAAAAAGGCCAGGGCCAATCTGGACAAGTGGCTCGACGGCGAGTCGATCGTCTACTACGCCTCGTGGCTCGACGACTACAAACCGCAGATGCTCGTCGACCTGGGCTACGATCCCGCGAAGGGCGACCGGATGCACCAGCTGCCCCATACCTTCTCGGTCGACGCCGAGGGCGAGGTCGTGCCCGGCAACCGCTGGCCCGGCACCGACAAGTATCTGGCCAATTGCCTCTACTACATCGAGGAGTCGGCCGATATGCTGAAAAACCGCATCCGCGAGCTGGACGACTCGACGCGGCTGGCCCGCATCCAGCTGATCGTCCATTGCGTGGGCGACATGCACTGTCCGGCGCATATCCGCTATCCGGGCAATACGACGATCGGCTACTACAAGGTCGACTATTTCGGCAGGGAGATGCGCTACCACACCATTTGGGATTCGGAGATCGTCCAGCGTCCCCATCCGTGGAGTTTCACCGATCTGGCGTGGCTGCTCGACCGGTATACGGAGGCGGAACAGGCCGAGATCACCTCGGGTACGGTCTACGACTGGGGGCGCGAATCGGCCGCGGCGTCGAAGTGCATCTACGACGTGCAGCCGGGCGAGTCCATTGCCAACGATTTCATAAAAAAGTACAAGCCGCTGGCCGAGAGCCAGATCGCAAAAGCCGGTTATCGGTTGGCAGCGGTACTGAACGACGTTTTCGGGAAGTGACGAAAAGTCTGTTTTAGGGGGCGGGGCGACCGGTGGTCGCCCCGTTTTTTTGCCGGCAGTCCGAGGCTGCGGAGCGCGGGGATGAAAAATTGGCGGCATCGTCCGGGCGAATCCGGTTCTGCATCCGGTTCGCGGAAACATCCTCTTTGACGCTCTTTAACGGAACAGGAACAGCAGGAGCACCCACTGGAAATCCTTGACACGGAGCCTGATTTCGCGCAGCGCCAGTTCGAGGTGCTTGTCGACCGTGCGTACCGACACTCCCAGCCGTCGGGCGATCTCCTGCCGCGAGAGGTTCTCCTGTCGGCTCAGGGCGAAGATCGTCCGTCGCTGCGGCGGCATGGCGGCGACCGTCCGTGCGATCGTCTGCCGGAGTTGCTCGGCTTCGAGACCGCTTTCGGGGCTTTCGGCTTCGTCTGAGACGGCATCGAACTCCGACAGCGGACGGCGGAGCACTTCGAGGTTGTATCGACGGCGGAAATGGTCGTAGATACGGTGCTTGGTCATCGTGAAGAGCAGATTGTAGAGCGAGCGGTGCTCGTCGAGCCGGTCGCGGCCGAGCCAGAGTTGCATGAAGACCTCCTGTACGATGTCTTCGGCGGCGGCATGTTCCCCCCCCCTGACGACTCTTTTCGTGAAGGTCAGGAAGAGGTCGTAGTAACGGTGGAAGAGGGCTTCATAGCTCTTCAAATCGTCCTGTTTCAGAAGGACGACCAGCTTTTGGTCGGAGATATCGGGGAGAGGCCTCTTCATGTTCGATCCGGCATTGTCTGTCGCAGGGGTCCGGCGCGGCGTGCTTTCGGGTATCGATTATCCAAAAATAGCAAATTTTTCCGATAAAATCAACTCTCCGGAGTAGTATTTATGTCGGTTTGTCGGGGGAAGAACTCTTGTCGGTGCGGGGCAGGGATCTCAGCGGTTTGGTCGGAAACGGCATTCGGCAGGCTCCGTGGCAGGCTCCGTGGCAGGCTCCGTGGCGGGAAGAGGGGCGCGGCGGGCCGGTGCCGCAGGCAGGAGGCGGGAGCGGTACCGATGCGGGCAAAGGACGTCGGAGCGAAGCGATTCGTCCGTACCCGATGAAAAAAGAGGTCACGATCCGATCGTAACCTCTTGAAAATTCGTGACTCCGACAGGATTCAAACCTGTAACCTCTTGATCCGTAGTCAAGTGCTCTATTCAGTTAAGCTACGGAGCCATTCCCTTATTGCGAGTGCAAATGTAGGGTATTTTTCCGGTTTATGCAAATTTTTTGCGGATAAAATTTATCCGACCCGGAAAATGGCGTTTCGGAAGTCGGGAGTGTCTGCTGTTGCGGGCTTCTGCGGACGATGGGCGGCGGAGCGGGTGCGGGGTTCGCACGGCGGAAAATCCGGAAGCCGGCAGGGTGGGGAGCGGTGTCCCGCCATGCGGGAGTAGGGCGGGACCGGCCCTTCGGGACGGGGCGGAACGAAAACGGCAGGACATTCGTCCTGCCGTTTTCGTTGAAAGAACTTCCCGTTACTCCTGTGTGAGCGCCCCGTAGATGACAGCCGTCTGGCTGCTGTTCGTGGCACGCAGCTGCCCCATCGTATAGACGTCGTATGCTACGTTCGTCCATTCGATCTTGAAGGTCTTGTTTTTGAGGAACTCGGTCAGGTTGTAGATACTGCCGTCGTTGAAACTTTCGGCATTGCTGTCCATCGAGAGCGTCGAACCGTCGATGGTGAAGCTGTCTTCCGCCTGGTTGAAGGTGATCTGGTAGGTATACCGCACCTCCTGCCCGATGCCGCCGATCACCGGAGCGACCGTCAGCTGCGAGTTGCCCTCCGTATCCAGCCCGAAATAGAGGTTGATGTGCGAGAAGGAGGCGATGCCCGACGTGAGCAGCAACTTCATCTGGAAGATGTTGTGCATGAGATAGCCCAGATAGTTCTCGGATTCGTTCGTGCTGGGGAACATGCCGTCCTCCACGCGCAGGATCGTGTAGTACTTTTCGACGCCGAAGCAGGCTTCCATGCCGATATTGGCCTTGCTCTTGGCCTGTATGAGGATCGGAGTGTCGCTGTCGGTGGTGAAATTGTCCGTGTCGGCATGGTAGTTCAGCCCTTTGATCTCCACGCCGTTGATCGTAACGGGAGTGTCGAATACGAGGTCTTTCGTGACGATGTCCGTATGCGTCTCGACCGCTTCGATCTGCGTGACGTTCCCTACTTTGTAGAGGAACATGACCGTGCGGGTGCTGAGTTTCACGTCGACGGTCAGTCCGTTGACGTCCATGTAGCAGAAGAGGTTCTGCTTGTAGGAGGGCGCATTGCGCAGCGCCTCCTGCAACTGACCCTGCTTCACGGCCTGCATCTCGGCCTCCGTGGCACGTGTCAGCGTGGCCTTGATGCGGTTGATGCGGCCCGTCATGGTGAACACGTCGTCCGTCACCTCGTCGATCTCGAATTCGAAATCGGTTTTCAGTCCCAGGTTGCCCGTACCGCCGCTGATCGCATCGTTGGGGTCGCTGATGATGTGGAGGTAGTTGTAGGTGTCGAACGTGAGCACCGGACGCTGGTAGGCGTGGAACATGTAGGTCGACGTGCGCGGGATGCCGTTGAGTTCCGGATAGTCGAGGTTGTCGGTGAACATCGTTACCATGTTGTTGTCGGCGAAATCCATCCAGAAACGGTAGAATCCCTTGCTGGTCTCGATGTCGGCGAACCAGCCGAATTCGGCTCCGGCGAGCTGTGCCTGATAGCCCTTCATGGCGGAGTCCACGCGAACGTCGACACTGTCGTCCATCGTAACCGTACTTTCGTTACAAGCCGTATGAACGGCCGCGGAAGCCAGCAGAATGAGTATGCTGATATATTTTCTCATAGTATCTTGTCGTTTTCTTACTTGTTAAAATCCGGACGTTCGCTATTTCGTGGGAGGATTGGAAACGACCTTTTCGATGGCTTCGCGGAAATAGGTCTCCAAGCCCTTTTCGCCCGAAGTCTCGTTATCGAAGAACTCGATGTTCCACGTCTCCTTGAAATAGCTTTCGACGATGGCCAGCTTCGCTTCCAGATCGGCTTTCGCGTTGGGATTCTCGGTCGATTTCTCCGCTTCGGCCAGCACGGTATCCTTGAACCAGTCGTAGCCGAAGACCAGAATGCCCGAAACCATCTCGGCGAAATCCTCGTCCTTGTTCAGCATCGCGTAGCTGGTGATGAATCCCAGACGACGGGCCTCGGGGTCTTTGAGCAACGTCCAGTTGGAGTTGTACCGGCCCGTCGAGATCTCCTGATACTTCTTGTCGAAGAGCTTGGTCTGGTGGAGAATGTGCGTGAACTCGTGGACGATCGTGTGGAGCGATTCTTTGAGCTCGTTCTCATCCGAAGCGTCGAAATTATTGACGTTCAGGAGCAGAATCTTGCGTCCTCCCTCGGCCTGTCCCAACTTGTAGGAACCGTTCTGGTATTCGGGGCTGCCGACCAGCACGATCTTCTTCGGGGCGACCTCTTTGAGGAAGTCCTGGCTGTTGCCCGTAGCCTGGATATACGGTTCGAACCATACGTCGCGCAGGGCGGCCATCATCGGCTGTACGGCGTCGAACTCGACGGGAACCAGCTGTACCTCCGACAGGCTGCTGTAAGCCTGCGCAGCATCCCAGCGGTATACGACGTCGATGTTGTAGGGCAGCGTGTAGTTCTGGTACAGCCATTTGTCCAGTTCGTTCTCGGCGTACTCCTCCCCGCCCAGTCCGGGGATGTAGAGATCGTCGGCTATCTTCTCTTCTTCGCGGCAACCGCCCAGAAGCAACGTCGCTCCGAACAAGGCTGCAAGGAATATGTTGTTGTATCTTTTCATATCTTTCACGATTGGATTGTATTGTTTACCACGGTTGCGGAATGTTGTTCATCGGGTTGGCTTCGACGCCGGCGAGAATCGCGGTCTGCGGGATTTGCAGGATGCGACGGTCGTCGTCGGGCGTCAGCGTGCTCGTCTGACCGGAGTTGTCGCGGTGCGTGACGGGGATGTTCCAACGCAGGATATCGTAGTAACGCTGTCCCTCGTAGAGGAACTCGATGCGGCGGAAGTCGAGGATCGTCAGGATCAGTGCCTTTTGCAGACGCCCCTGCTCGCCGTCGAGGAAACGGCCCTTGTTGAAGTCGCTGTTGATGAAGGTGTTCGCACCGTTCAACTGCGCCGAGTAGTAGCTCAGGATCTTGGCCTGCGTAAGCGACGTGGTGGCGATGTCGAAATCGTCGGCCGGGATGCGCAGCTCGATGAAGCAGTTCAGATCGTCGAGCGCCTCGTCGAACTTGCCGAGCATCGTATTGGCCTCGGCGCGCGCCAGCAGCATCTCGTCGCTGCGGAAGAGCGGCAATTTGGTGTAGGCCGTACCGATTCCCTCGACGATGTCCGAATAGTAGAACTCCTCGTAATACTTCGCCAGCACCTTGCCCTTGGCACCGCCGCTGTACCCGTAGGCGCAGTTCGAATAGACCCAGTCCGCGCCGGTGGCGTTCTCGGTGGTCAATTTGGTGAAGACCTCCTCGTTGAGCGTGTAACGGGTGTAAAGGTTCGCCGAGATGGTTCGCCCGATGGCGGTCATCGGTTCGCTGAGCAGCAGGTTCGCGTTGCTGCCGGCCGACGCGAACTCCTGACCGATCTTGTCGGAGTTGTCGTTGTAGGTGCTTATCTTGTTCCAGTCGGTGAGATAGCTGCGGCAGAAGATGCGGCAGGGATCGCTCTCCGAGGGGAACCGGACAGGCGTCTTGGTGATCGTGTTCGAAGTGCCGGGTTTGTCGAAGAGGCTCGGCGTGGGGAAGAACTGGTTGACGTAGTATACTACGTTCTGATAGTCGCGCGTGAAGAGCGCCACGCGGGTTGCGAAGGCCAGGGCCGACTGGGGCGTGAAGTGGAACTTCGGCTCGTTGTAGTCGCTCGCGCTGCCGACGATTTTCATGCCGTCTTCGAGATCCTGGAGCACTTTCGAAAGCGTTACGGCGACGGTTTCGCGCGAGTATTCGGCATAGGTCGTCTTCTCGGGATCGGTGGCGTAGGGGATGCCCGGATTGCTGGCCATGTTGTCCAGATCGAAGAAGTCGCTGTACAGCGACAGCAGGCAGAAATGCGCATAGGCGCGGCACAGCAGCGCTTCGCCGCGCGAATGTTCGAGTTGCGTGGTCTGGCCGTGCGTTTTTTCCAGTTCGTCGATCGCTTCCAGGGCATGGTTGGCGGCCGCTACGGCCTCGTAGGCTGCAGACCAGTAGGGTTCGTAGCCGTCCCATGCGCCTTCGCCCGCAAGCGAGTATTCGCGCCAGCGGAAAGCGTCCTCCTGATAGGTGAAGAGCGAATTTACGCCCGCGATGGCCGTACCGTAGTCGACGAAGCCGTCGCAGCGGGCGTCGACTACCGAATAGAACGTGGAACTCGGATAGGCCGAAACCAGCAGCGCGGAGACTTTTTCCGGCGTATCGATGTAGGTACGATTGTCGGGATCGGTGCCCAGAAAGTCGGAACAGCCCGAAAGGACTCCGGTCGAGGCGATCAGTGCGATGATTATTTTTCTCATATCTCTTTTCTCTCTTTTTTACTGAATTAGAAGCCGAGGTTCAGCGACAGCGTGAACTGCGTGGTGGTAGGCATGGCCACACCGCCCGTGTTGTAGAATTCGGGGTCGCGGCCGTTGAGCGCCTTGTCCGAGTAGATCAGCCACGGATCCTTGACCGTGAAGCGGACGCTGGCGGTCTTGAAGAAGCGGCTCTTGCTGATCCAGTCCGACGAGAAGTCATAGTTGAGCGAGATGCTTTTCAGACGGATGAAATCGCCCTTGGCCACGCGCTTGCCCGTGTAGTTATAGGAGGCGTAGGTGCCTGCATCGGTGATCGAGATCGAATTGTGCACGTAGTCGAGAATGGCCGGAACATCGCTGTCGCCCGACATGACGTAACGGTTCTTGAACTCGTTCGTCAGGGCGGCCAGGTCGCTGTACGACTGGCTGAAAATCGGGTCGAGGCGGATCACGTTGCCGGCCTGGTAGGTGAAGAAGGCGTTCAGCGAGAGATTCTTGTAGCGGACCGTGGTGTTGAAGCCGCCCGTCCACTTCGGGTCTACCTGGCCTTCGTAGATCAGGTAGTCGGTATCCGTTCCCTGCTTGTCGATCTCCTTGGTAATTTCACCCTTTTCGTTGATGTACAATGGAATACCCGTTCCGGGTTCGAGACCTGCATAGGGGATCGAGAAGAGGCTGTTGACGGGATAACCCTCCTTATTGCCGCCTTCGTTGCGGATCAGCTCGTTGGTCTGCGTCAGGTTTTTGGCGTTCTTGATCCGGTTCCACGTATAACCCAGCGTGAAGTTGGCCGACCAGGTCCAGTCCTTCGAGCGGATGAACGTACCGCCCAGCGTGATGTCGTAGCCGTGCGAATCGAGGTCGGCGTAGTTGGCGTATTTCCAGAACTCGCCGCCGATGCCCGACGTCTTGACCGTCGCGATCAGGTCGAAGCCCTTGCGGTTGAAGTAGTCGAACGAGAAGTTCATCCGGTTGTTGAACAGCGTGACGTCCAGACCGGCGTTGAACTGGTAGCTCTTCTCCCAGGTCAGGTCGGAGTTTTCCAATGCCTCGATGTAGATCTGGTTCTCGCTGTGGCCGGGGTTGAAGGACTGCTGGTTGCGGAAGACCACGCCTGCGCTGGCCAGCTGCGGCATGGAGGCCGTCAGACCGTAGCTCAGACGGAGGCTCAGTACGTCGACCCAGTCGGAGGCGTTCTCCATGAACGATTCGTTCTGGATGTTCCACTTGGCACCGAAGTTCCATGTAGGCAGCCAGCGCTTGTTGGCGCTCTTGCCCAATGCATTCGAACCATCGACGCGGATCGTCGCCGAGATCGAGTATTTGCGGTCGAACGAATAGTCGGCGTTGGCATAGGCCGCTACGAAGCGGTCGAACAACTCCTCGGCCGAGTAGAGGTCGGTCTTGCGGTCGGCCATCATGCGGTAGAAGTTGGGATCGTTGTAGACCACGCCGCCCATCTTATACTGGTAGCCGGGCTGCGTCGCGGAGGTGATGCGGCGGTCGGTGTATTTGATCTGCATACCGGCCAGCGCGTTCAGCTCGTGCATGTGGGCACCGTCCCAGACCTTGTTGTAGTTGAGCGAGTAGCGTATGTCGTAGTTGAGCATGCGGTAGTTGTTCGTGTTGTAGAAACCTCCCAACGGCAGTACGACGATCGGCTCGGCGTTGAGATCCTCCGTATTGTGCCACAAATAGGGGTTGTTCTGACGGATGGTCGAGTTGCCGGCGGCTCGATAGGCGTTGGCGACGTTCGAATCCTCGGTGATCTTGTGGAGCTGGTCGCTCTTCACGTAGCGGAGCGCTCCCGTGAAGTTGAATTTCAGATCTTTGAGGATCGACCAGTTGAATTCGCCCTGCAGCTTGGCGTCCACAACGTTCAGCTCGATCTTGTTGTTTTCCAGCTCGTTGAAGATATTGAACGGCGCGTAGTTCATCTGGACGTATTCCAGATTGCCGTTGTCGTCGTAGGGACGCACGGCGCGCGACGTATTCAGCGCGTAGCTGAAGGGGTTGATGTCGAATTCACGCGACCATTCGCCCGTCACCGAGTTGATCTTGCGCGAATAGGAACCCGGAGCCGACTGGTCGCGGAACGATGCGACGGCCTGTACGCCGACCGAGATCTTCTCGCTGACGGTGTAGTCGTTGCGGAAATTCAGCGTGTAACGGCTTACTTCGTCGGCTACCGACCAGCCGTCGTCGCGAAGGAACCCGATCGAAGCGTAGGTGCGCGACTTGTCGGAACCGGTCGAGATGCTCAGCGTGTGCTCCTGCTGGAGGTTGTGCGTGAAAAGCTCGTCGAACCAGTCGGTGTTGGCCTTGGCGTATTTGAGCAGGAAGGCCTCGCGTGCGCTGCGCGTGTTCATCAGGTCGAATTTGCCCGTGTCCTTGTTGTAGGTCGAAATGGCCTTCCACATCAGACCGTAGGGGCCGTAGCTCGACGAGTTGAGAATGCTCTCGTTGAGCATACCCTTGCGGGCGATTTCCGACGTGACGGCCATCTGGTCGGCCGAGTTCATGATGTCGTAGTTCGAGTAGCGGGGCTTCGTGCGGATGGTGAAGTTGCCGGTGTAGTTGATGCGCGGCGCCCCCTTCTTACCCTTTTTAGTGGTGATGACCACTACGCCGTTCATGGCGCGGGCACCGTAGAGGGCCGTCGCCGAGGCGTCTTTCAGGATGTCGAAGGTCTCGATGTCCGAGGCGTTGATGCCCGCCACCGACGAACCCAGCAGTGTCGTCGGGTCACCCGACGACAACTGGTCGTTGGAGATGTTGACGACATCTTCGAGCACGACGCCGTCGACTACCCACAGCGGCTTGTTCTCGCCGCTGAGCGACGTGACGCCGCGGATACGCACTTTGGGGGCGCTACCGAAGGTGCTCGAAACGTTCTGTACCGATACGCCGGCCACCTGTCCTTCGAGCATACGGCTCACGTCCGTGACGCCCGCGATGGCGACGTCGTCGGCCGAAATCTTGACCGACGAACCGGTGAAACTCTCTTTCTTTGCGTTTTTGAAACCCGTCACGACGATCTGGTCGATCACGACTTCCGGTTTCAGTTTTGCGTTGACAACGTGATTTTTGCCGACCGTTACATTGAGGCTTTCATAGCCGATGTAGGTGAACGTCAGCACCGGATGCTCGCCTGCTGAGGCGGGGACCGGAAGGACGTAAGTGCCGTCTGCGAGCGTCGCTACGCCCGTCGTCGTACCGATCATGACGGTGGCGCCGATAAGGGGCTGTCCGGTTTCGGCATCGACAACCTTTCCCGAAATCTTTATCTGTGCGAACGTCGCGCCGACGCTACCCAGACAGAGTACGAGCAGTAGTAAAAATTTTCTCATGCGCAAAAAATGATTAATATTGTATTCGTCTTTCGTTTCTTCGTTCGGGTGAATCGGTTTGCATAGTGCGCATCGTCTTTTCACCGCTTTCAGGAGCTTATATGTATAGTATATGTAGTCGACAAAGATAGGTATTTTTTCATTACCCCCCCCCGCAATGTTAGGAATTTTTTTTGAGTTTTTTTAAATTGGTGACACAGTGATTGGAATTTATTCGATAAAATTGCAATTCGTAACTGAATTTCGTCTGGAAATTTCGGAATGTAATTAAAATGGCGGATCGGCGGGGGAAACGCTCCGAAAGAGGGTGCAGCGGCCGGACGACTGCCTGAAAACGTGTCGGTTGGGAGAGGCGGATTCGTGGACGCGAAACGGTTCGGGAAGGGCGTCGCGGAGGAACCGGATCAACGTTTGAGTTCGCGGTCGGGGTTCTCTTTGAGGAATTTTTCCCACGATTTGCTGCCGTGCGCCGACGCGGCCTTGCGGCCGCCGCCCAGCCCCTTGTTGCGTTCGTCGCCCAGTGCGGCGTTGAGCGGGCTGCACGACATGAAGTAATGGCACAGCGCCACGGCCATGCCGTCGGTCTCGTCGAGCTTCTTGGGGGTGTAGTCGATCCCCAGTATGCGGGTGACCAGTGCCGCCACCTGCTCTTTGGCTGCCGCCCCTCCGCCCGTGATGCACTGCTTGATGCGGCTCGGCGCGTATTCGAAGACGGGGACGTCGCGGCAGAGCGCGGCGGCCATCGCCACGCCCTGCGCCCGTCCCAGTTTGAGCATGCTCTGCACGTTCTCGCCGAAGAACGGCGATTCGAGCGCCACCTCACGGGGGGCGTACTCGTCGACGAGCGCCCCCACGCGGTCGAAGATGCGGCGCAGTTTGGCGTAGGGATCCGTCAGTTTGTGGAGATCGATGGCTCCCATGACCACCGAGCGCAGTTCGCGCCCCGTGACCTCCACGACGCCGTAACCCATGTAGTTGGTTCCGGGGTCGATTCCCATGATGCGGTAGGACTCTTTGTTCGGTGCAGGCATTTCGGCAGGTATGTTATTGTCCGAGCAGTTTTTCGATCTCGCCGACGGGAATGTGCGAGGCTCGGCCCCATGGCTTTCGGGCGACGATCTGCCCGTCGGAGCAGCGGATCAGCACGAAGGAGGGGAGGCTCTGGATGCCGTAGCTGTCGAAGCCGGTCTGCCAGCCGTCGAGATTGCTGATGTTGCTCCACGGCAGGCCTTCCTTCTCGATGGCGCGGAGCCACGCTTCGCGTCGGCTGTCGAGCGATACGCCGATGACCTCCAACCCCGCGGCGCGGTAGGTTTCGTAGAGTTGTTTGATGCGGTTCATGCCGCTTATGCAGGGGCCGCACCACGAAGCCCAGAAATCGACGAGCACGCACTTGTTGGCCGGGTCCTCCACCGCCTGCCGCAGCGACAGCGTGTCGCCTGCGGGTGTCGGCGCCGCGATGTCGCGGTAGGGTTGTCCCACGTCGGTGCGCAGATATTGTTCGATCTGGGGCCGCAGGTAGCGGCGGAACCGGTCGCAGCAGGCCGGAAGCACATCGCTGCCGGCCTGCCGTCGCCGGTTATTTCCCCAACAGCTCTTCGAGCTTCTCGCCGAGGGCCTTGCCGCGCAGCTGTGCGGCGACGATCTGGCCGTCGGAGCAGCGGATCAGGAAATTCGACGGGATGCTCTCCACGGCGTAGTCGAGCGAAGCCGGCGAATCGAAAGCCTTGAAATCGCAGACCTGGATCCACTTCATCTGCTTGTCGGCGATGGTTTTCACCCATGCGTCGCGTTCGTCGTCGAGCGACACGGCGTAGATTTCGAATCCCTTTTTGCGGTATTTTTCATAGTCGGCCTGCAAATAGGGAATCTCCCTGAGGCAGGGGCCGCACCACGAGGCACAGAAGTCGACGAGGACGTATTTGTTGGCGGGATTTTCGATCACGGATTTGAGCGATACCGCTTCGTCGTCGGCGTTCGGGGCGGAGATGTCGACATAGGGCTGTCCCACCGTCGTGCGGAGCCGTTGCTCCATGACCTTGCGCAGGTCGGTCAGTTCGGTGCGCTGCTGCCACTCGGCGGGGAAGCGGTCGATCTCGGCCAGCACCTCCTGCGGTGTGAAGAACATCGACCCCGTTTCGGCCAGTATGATCATGCCGCAGATGTTGTCGCGGTTGCGGTAGATCGTTTCGCGCATCTGCTGCTTGTAGCGGTCGACCAGTTGTTTCTTGTCAGCCTCCAATTCGGTGACGCCGTAGGCTTCGCTGGTGTTGAACGTCAGTTCGTTGAAGGCGTTCATCGCCTCGTTGGCCGCGGTTCCGGTCGGGTAGACCTCGTTGGGATTGTAGAGGTTGCCGTCGATCGAGATGCGGGCGTTTTCGAGGAAAAACCGCACGAAGGGCTGCTCCTTGTCCCGGCTCAGATAGGCCACTTCGGGCAGTTCGGTCTTGCCCGTGAAGGTGAAGGCGCCCGCTTCGACTTTGGCCGAGTCGGCCACGTTGTGCGTGCCGTTGAAGGTAATCAGATAGACGTAGGGCGATTCCAGGCCCTCGACGTTGCCGCGAATCGTGTAACCGTCCGACGTGCAGGCACCCAGGAAGAGCAGGGCCGCTGCGAATGTGTAAATGCGTTTCATGGTAAAATGTATAAGTTCGGGTGAAAGGGCCGGCGCACGGCCGGCCGTCGTTGCGTTGCGGTCAGTCGCCGAGCAGCTCGCCGAGTTTTTCGCCGAGCGCTTCGCCGCGCAGCTGCGTGGCGACGATCTGGCCGTCGGAGCAGCGGATCAGGAAGTTGGAGGGGATGCTCTGCACGGCGTACGCCTCGGCCGCGGGCGTCTGGAACCCGCTGAGGTCGCTCACCTGGATCCACTTCATCCCCTGCTGCCTGACGGCGTCGATCCAGCGGTCGCGCTGCGAATCGAACGATACGGCGTAGATTTCGAATCCCTTCTTGCCGTATTTCTCGTAGTCGGCTTTCAGAAAGGGAATCTCGGCCATGCAGGGGCCGCACCACGAAGCCCAGAAGTCGAGCAGGACATACTTGTTCCTGCGGTTTTCGACGACCGATTTGAGCGATACCTCGCCTCCGTCGGCATTCTTGGCCGCGATGTCGATGTAGGGATGGCCGGCGCTCACGCGGAGCTTGCGTTCGGTGGCCTCGCGCAATTCGGTCAGTTCGCGGCGCTGCTGCCACTCGGCGGGGAAGAGCGCGATCTGCTCCATCACCTCCTCGGGCGAAAGGAAGGCGTAGGCGTTGTTCAGGAACGTGGTCACGCCGTAGATATTGTCGCGGTTCATCTCCACGGCGTCGGACATCAGCTTGGAGTACTCCTTGCGCAGGCTGTCGCGCTGCATGTCGTTGCCGGCCTTGGCGAACTCCTCTTCCAGGGCGGCGATCTGTTCGTCGAACGCCCGCTGGATGTCGTTCGACGGCGTGCCCAGTACGGCGATGTCGGCCGGTGCGGAGAGTGCGCCGTCGACGCTGATGCGGCCGTTTTCCAGGAAGAAATGGACGAAGGGCTGTTGCTTGTCGGTGCTCAGGTAGACCACCTCGGGCTGTTCGGCCTTGCCTTTGAAGACAAAGTCGCCCTTGGTGACCTTGGCCGAGTCGATGACCTCCACCTCGCCCGTGTAGCGCAGCAGGTAGACGTAGGGATTGTCGAGTCCGGCGATCTTGCCGCGGATCGTATATCCGTCGGAGGAGCAGGCGCCCAGCAGGAGCAGGGAAGCCGCGAATGCGAGTGTTCTTTTCATACTTATTTTTCTATCAGTTGGTTGACCGCCTTTTCCAGCGCGGAGAGCCGCTGCTGCAACTCGGGGAGGTTGCGGAAGACGGCGTTCGCGCGGTGGAACTTGATGCCCGGCAGCGCCGGCGTGCCCATGCGGACTTCGCCGTCGGGCACGTTCTTGTCGACACCGCTCTGCGAGCCGATCTTCACGCGGTCGCCGATGGTGACGTGGTCCGCGATGCCGACCTGCCCCGCGAGGAAGCAGTTGCGGCCGATCTTCGACGAACCCGCGATGCCCATCTGCGCCGACGAGACGGTATGCTCGCCGATCTGCACGTTGTGTCCCACCTGGATCAGGTTATCAAGTTTCACGCCACGGCGGATAATCGTCGAATCGGTTTTCGCGCGGTCGATGCAGGTATTGGCCCCGATCTCGACGTCGTCCTCGATAATGACGTTACCCAGCTGCGGGATTTTGTCGAAGCCGCCCTCGGCGTTGGGGGCGAACCCGAAACCGTCGGCACCGATCACGGCGCCCGCGTGGAGGATGCACCGGCTGCCGATGCGGCACCCTTCGTAGATCTTCACGCCGGGGTAGAGCGTCGTCCCCTCGCCGATCTCCACGCCGTCGCCGACGTAGACCTGCGGGTAGATCCGGCAGCCGTCGCCGATGCGTGCGCCCGCCTCGATCACGGCGAAGTCACCCACGTAGCATCCTTCGCCCAACGAGGCTTCGGGTGAGATCGAAGCCCGTTCCGAGACGCCCTTTTTCTGCGGACGCGCGGCGTTGTACATCTCCAGCAGCCGCAGCACGGCCGCCCCGGCGTCGTCGACCTTGACGAGCGTGGGCTTCACCTCCCGCTGCGGCGTGAAGGAGCGGTCGACCAGTACGATCGATGCTTCGGTGGTATAGAGGAACGGTTCGTATTTCGGATTGACCAGATAGGCCATCGAGCCGGCCTTGCCCTCCTCGATCGAGGAAACGGTGTGTACCTTGACCGTTTTGTCTCCGACGATGTCGCCGCCCAGAAAACCGGCGATCATTTCGGCTGTAAATTCCATCATAGCGTTATTTCGTTTGATTTGGTTAGCATTCAGAGATAGTTCTCCAATTCGATGCCGCGGGGCAGGAACTCCGCCACCGAACGGCCGAACGCGAGCACTTCGCGCACCGTCGACGAGGAGATGTCGGCCACGTCGGGCGGCGTGAAGAGCATGACCGTGACCACGGCGGGGTAGAGCCGGCGGTTGGTGGCGGCCATCGTCCGCTCGTATTCGAAATCGGTGGTGTTGCGCACGCCCCGGATGACGGCCGCCGCACCGACCTGCTGGGCGAAGTCGCCCGTCATGCCGCCGTAGATCATCGCTTCGACGCGCGCGTCGCCGGCATAGTAGTCGTCGATGAGCCGCTTGCGGTTCTCGACGCTCAGCAGGCCCTTTTTCGCCACGTTGCTGCCGATGCCGATGATGACTTTGTCGAAGAGGTGCAGCGCCTTCTCGACGATCGCTTCGTGGCCGCGCGTGAAGGGATCGAACGATCCCGGGAAAATGGCTGTTTTCATCCCTCGCTGTGGGTTTATTGTCGACAAAGATACGAATAAGTGAGGGCAGAAGCAAGCGTCAGCTTGATTATGCCGAGCGGGAGTATCTTCGGCGCAGCCAAAGATACGAAAAGTCGAGCGCAGAAGCAAGCGTCAGCTCGATTATGCCTAGCGGGAATATCTGAAACGAAGTCAAAGATACGAATAAGCGGGGGCAATGTCAAATTTATTCGGACATTGCCCCCGCTTCGCCGGCCTACTTCGCGAAACGCACGTACTCGGCGTAGACGATCCGCGTGTGTGGATTCGACGAGACGATCTCCTGCCGCACGGCCTTCGTGCCGAAACGGATGAAGAGAAACCGGCGCGGCACGCGATGGACGACCTGCCGCAGCGTGTCGACGCTCTCGACGCGGCAGGCCACCGAATCGTCCCGGATACGGCCCTCGACCGTCACCCACGGATCGCGCCAGCGGAACGAGCGGACGGTATCGAAACGCACGGCCGCGGCCAGCCGCCCGCTGTCGCAGACGGCAGCGAAGTCGCGCCGCACGATCGTGTCATGCAACGGCACCTGCACGTCGATTTCGGTCGCCGTAGCCAGCGTCGCCGCGGCTTCGACCCGCCGCAAACGGATGCCCAACTGCCGGATGCGCTCGGCGTCGCCGGCACGCAGGCGTTCGAATTCGCGGCAGCGCAGTTGCAGGACTTCGGCCGATGCGGCCGCTTCGCCCGCCCGCGTGCGATAGCGTTCGACCTGCGACAGAAGGGCGCGTTGATTCTGTTCGAGACGATGTGTTTCGGTGCGATAACGACGCAGGACGCCCGCCAGCGACAGCGTGACGGCCAGTGCATAGAGAAGAAGGAATTTTTTCATGAGTACGACGGTTTTCCGCGCAAGATAGCGCCGCGTGCGGCCGTCGTGTTTCTATTTTTCGGGAAACGCCGGTCGTCCCGCCCTGCCCGCGAACCGGCCCGCCGCTGCGCGGAAGCGCTCCCTACCGTTCGGGAAGCGCCGCCAGTGCCGCGGCGATGCGTTCGGCCGTGAGCGACAGATAGGGTGTGCCTTCGTAGGAGGCGATCGAGCTGACCCCCTCGCAGTCGAAGGAGAAGAGTTCGTCGAACAGCCGAAGCTGCGCTGCGCCGACGGGTCGTTCCACCCACCGGATGCCTGCCCGCCGCGCCGCTTCGGCCACCAACGTCCACTCCACGTCGTCGAGGGGCGCGGCGTAGATCACGTCGTCGCGCACGGCGAACAGCGGCGCGTCGCCGGCCCGGCGGACGATGCCGTCGCGGTCGCAAAGAAGCGCACAGCGCGCACCGGACCGCTCGGCCTCCTGCTGCGCCCACCGTGCCGTTTCGCGGCGTGCCGACGTGGGCCATTCGGGACGGTAGCCGTCGCAGGGAACGACCGCCGCCGCAGGACGCAGGCTTCGCAGGGCATAGGTGCGATAGAGCGACACGCCGTCGGCCGTCAAGGCGTACGTCCCGTCGGCATAGAGCCGCAGCGTGACGGTCGCGCCGCCCGCCGGATAGCCGTTGGCACGCAGCAGTGCGCCGATTTCGTCGGCGATGCGGCCGGCCGGCAACTCCGCGGGACGGCCGAACAGAGACCCCGCACCGTCGCGCAGCCGCGACAGATGCGCCGCCGTGTGCAACGGCCGGTAATCGACCGTGCGCAGCCGTTGGTAGAGATAGACCCCGCCGGGCAGCCCTTCGCCCAGGGGTGTCAAACGGCCGTCGATGGAGCAGAAGTCGGTCATTGCGCAGAAATATCAGATCGTCAGCATTTTGAGCAGCAGTTCGCGCAGCAGCTCGCCGTCCGACGCGCCGCCTGCGTCGAGTCCCTTGCTCTTGCCGTCGTATTCGCGCAGCAGCCCCAGCACTCCGAAGACCTTGTTGTTGGGCCAGCGGGGCATGGCCTGCCGCAGTTCGTTGATCGCAAAGACGTTGCCCACCTTCAACGCCCGCATCAGCTCGGCGTCCGACGGCGCGCCCGTCCCCCGCCGCCGCGCGAGCCAGTAGAGGTAGTTGAGTACGAACAGTTGCCGGAACTGCCCGAACAGCGCCAGAACGGTCACCAGCAGCGGATTCTCCTTGGGGTTGCGGCCGAAGTGGTCGGCGATGCGCAGCGCGCGCGCCATGTCGCGGCCGAGTACGGCCTTGCACAGCTCGAAATTGTTGTATTCGCGCGAGATGCCGATGTTCCGCTCGATGTCGCGGTCGGTGATGCGCTGCGTCCCTTCGGGCAGCGAGACGAGCAGTTTTTCGAGTTCGTTGGCGATCTTCGACACGTCGCATCCCAAGTGGTCGGTCAGCATCGACAGCGCCTTCTCGTCGATACGGCACCCTTTCGAGGCGATGAATCCCGACAGCCACGGCCCGATCTCGTAGTCGCGCGGCCGCACCGACTCGAAGACCGCGCCGCAGGCGGCCGCCTGCTTGTAGAAGGCCGAACGCTTGTCGACGCTCTTCTCCTTGTGGCAGACGACGAGGATCGTCGACGCCTGCGGCTTCTGCGTGTAGAGCGAGAGCTTCTCGATCTGCCGCATCTGCTGCGCCTCCTTCAAGATCACTACTTCGTAGCTGCCCATCATCGGCATCTGGCGGCAGAAGTTGATGACCTGCCCCGGCTCCGTGTCGCGCCCGTAGAGGACGATCTGGTTGAACGACCGTTCGGCTTCGCCGAGGATCGTCGACGCCAGACGGTCGCACAGCGCGTCGATGAAATAGGACTCGTCGCCCATGAGCAGGTAGACCGGAGCGAAACGGCGGGCGGCGATATCGGCCGACAGGCGCTCGAACTGCGCCACTGAATCCCGGAAACGGACTGCACTCTTAGCCATAGTCAGATGATCTCTTTGGTGATACGCAAAACATTCTCCGTGCGGTCGGTCAGGCGGTAGCGGTCGTCGATGCGGCGGCCGACGAGCCACACGATCTCGTCGCCCGACAGGAGCACGAACTGGCGCTGTTTTTCGGGCAGCGAGACCTTGCGGTCGATCAGGTAGTCGCTCACCTTCTTGCGCCCCTCCATACCGAAGGGAATGAAGGTGTCGCCCTCGCGCCAGCGGCGCAGCCGCAGCGGATAGCGCAGCAGGTCGGCGTCGAGCAGCGCCACCTGCTCCGGCACGTCGTAAGCGCGGATGTCGTCGATGTCGCACGCCTCGAAATAGAGCACCATGTTGCCGCAGTAACTGCGCTGGGCGCCCTGCTCGACGGTCACTTCGCAGGCGTCGCCGGGGGCGATGCGTTCGACGAGGATCCGTCCGCGGTCGACCGTGGCGACGTACTCCCTGGCGTAGAACCGCCGGCCCGTCGCCGCCTCGCTCAGCGCGCGGCAGAGCGCGTCGCAGACGTCGCCCTTGAAGCCGTACTGCGAACTGAGCAGTTCGTAGACGGCGAAATTGCGCGGATAGGCCGCCTCGATCCGTTCGACGTGGATCGTGGCGATCCCGTCGGCCTGGGTCACGACGTCTTCGCGCATGTGCGCGACGGCCGCCTCGATGAAGAGCTGCGTGTCGGTCAGCCGTTCGATGTTGCGGCGCATCAGGTCGGTGAACTTGGGGTTGATCTCGCGGATGCGGGGGATCAGCCCCAGCCGGATCTTGTTGCGCAGGTATTTGGTCGAGCGGTTCGAAGAGTCCTCGCGGAAGGGAATCTTCTGCGTCACGGCGTATTCCAGAATCTCGCGGCGCGAAGCGAACATCAGCGGTCGCACCACCCGTCCCATGCGGGTGCTGATCCCCGTCAGCCCGCGCAGCCCCGTACCGCGCAGCAGGTTGATGAAAAAGGTCTCGATCGAGTCGTCGGCGTGGTGCGCCACGGCGATGGCCGCATAGCCGTGCTCGCGCCGCAGCTCCTCGAACCACGCATAGCGCAGCCGGCGGGCCGTCATCTCCATCGACTCGCCCGTGCGCTCCATTTCGGCCGCCGTGTCGAACCGCCGGTTGTAGCACGGCACGCCGTAGCGGGCCGCCTCGCGCGCTACGATCACCTCGTCCTCGTCGCTCTCGGCGCCGCGCAGCTGGAAATTGCAGTGCGCCACGCCGAACCGATAGCCCAGCGAGGCCATGAGCGACAGCAGCACCATCGAATCGACGCCGCCCGAAACGGTCAGCAGAATACGGTCGTCGCGGGAAAAGAGCCCGTGGCGCTCGACGTAGGATTGAAAACGGTCGGTCAGCATCTGTGTATCGAATTAAGAATTAATCGAAGCGGCCGTGTCGTCGGGATTTGGCGCCTCAGAGATGCGGCTCTCCGAGCCGTGCGGGCCGCGTCCGCCGCCGATGGCGTTCTCCGCAGGCTGCACCCGCACGGCGTACCCGACAGATCGTGTCATCCGTTCATTTTATAATTATAAAACGTTTACTTCGGCGGCGATCTCCACGCCGAATTTCGCGCGCACGGCCTCCTGCACTTTATGAGCCAGCGCCAGCACCTCGCTGCCCGTGGCGCCCCCGTAATTGACGAGCACCAGCGCCTGCCGGTCGTGGACGCCCACGCAGCCTTCGCGGTGCCCCTTCATGCCCGCCTGCTCGATCAGCCATCCCGCGGCCAGTTTCATGCGGCCTTCGGCGGCGGGGTAGAGCGGCAGGACGGGGTAGTCCGTCCGAAGCCGTTCGGCGACGGCGGCCTCCACCACCGGATTCTTGAAGAAACTGCCGGCATTGCCCAGTACGGCCGTGTCGGGCAGCTTCGAGCGCCGGATCGCACAGACTGCTTCGCGGATGTTGCGCAGCGTGGCGCCCCCGCGCGCCTCGGTCTCGCGCAGCAGATCGCCGTAACCCAGATCGGGCCGCGGACGGCGGCTCAGCCGGAAGGTGACCGCCGTGATGACGACCCGCCCCCGCAGCGCATGTTTGAAGACGCTCTCGCGATAGCCGAAGGCACAATGTTCTCGCGAGAGGATCAACGTGTTGCATGTATCCGTGCAAAACATCTCGACGCTCTCGATCGCATCTTTCGCCTCTGCGCCGTAAGCTCCGATGTTCTGCACCGGCGCCGCCCCGACCTTGCCCGGGATGAGCGAGAGGTTCTCGATGCCCCACAGGTCGCGTTCGACGGCCCACGCCACCAGGTCGTCCCACTCGACGCCCGCTTCGGCACGCACGGCCACGGCGTCGGGCGTCTCGGCCACGACGTCGATCGACGCGGCGCGCGGGGTCAGCAGCACACCGTCGAAATCCTGCGTGAAGAGAATGTTGTTGCCCCCCGCCAGCACCGTCCATTTCGCGGGCGCCCCCTTCCTGAAAAAGGCGGTCAGGTCGTCCGTCGTTTCGAACTCGACGAGCCGCGCGGCCCGCTGCCGCACATGGAAACTGTTGCGGCCGGAGAGGTCGATGTCATAAAAATCCCGAATCATATTGCAAAGATAGGGAATTTTTATTAACTTTACCCTTGTTTCCGACGGCCGTTTTCTCGCCTCGGCATCGCCCGCGCAAGCGCGGCTCTGCCTATTTGGCTTAACGAAAACATTGAATTTCATTCTTCGTTTTCTCGCCTCGGCATAGTCCGAACTGCGTTCGGCTCTGCGCTCGGCTTATCGAAAACGTTCGGTCGAAACCGGAAACGGAACGCAGCTTCCGCAACCGATCGCCATGCACTAAAACCTGAACCGCCTATGTTCACCGAACAGGATACGGCCTGCATCCGGGCTCACGGCCTCACCCCCGAAGCGGTGGAGCGCCAACTCGAAAACTTCCGCCGCGGCTTTCCCTTCCTGAAAGTCGTCCGCGCCGCCGCTCCGGGCGACGGCATTCTCGTTCCCGCGCCGCAGGAAGTGGCGGCCGCCGTGCGCCGCTACGACGAAGCGGCGGCGCGGCTCGGCATCGTCAAGTTCGTTCCGGCGTCGGGCGCCGCGACGCGCATGTTCAAGGAGCTTTTCGCCTTCGTCGAGGAGGGGCGGCGCAGCGAGGGGATCGACCGCCTGCTGCAGAACATCGAACGCTTCGCCTTCTGGCCCGAACTGCGCGCCACGCTGCCTGCCGGCGCCGACGACCGCACCGTGGTCGAACACATCATCGGCAAGGGACTCGGCTACGGAGGCCGGCCCAAGGGGCTGGTGACCTTCCACGCCTATGCGGAAGGGGCACGCAAAGCGGCCGAAGAACATCTGGTCGAAGGGGCGCAATACGCCGCCGCAGGGGGGCGCGTACGCATCCATTTCACCGTTTCGCCGGAGCACCGCGCGGATTTCGAGGCGCTCATGGCCGAGAAAGTTCCGCTGTACGAGCGGCGTTTCGGCGTGCACTACGACATCGCCTTCTCCGAACAGAAACCCTCGACCGACACGGTGGCGGTCGATCCCGACAATACGCTCTTCCGTACCGACGCGGGGGCGCTGCTCTTCCGTCCGGCGGGACACGGCGCCCTGATCGAAAACCTCAACGAGATCGACGCCGACCTCGTCTTCGTCAAGAACATCGACAACGTGACCACCGACGCCCGCCGCGGCGACACGGTAACCTATAAGAAGGTGCTGGCAGGACTGCTGCTCGAATTGCAGGAGCGCAGTTTCGAGTATATCCGTGCGCTCGATACGGGCGGCGCCGAACTGGCCGACATCGCCCGCTTCATCCGCGAACGGCTCTGCGTGAAGCTGCCCGACGACTACAACTCGGCCGTGCTGCGCGCCGTCCTCGACCGTCCCATCCGTCTGTGCGGCATGGTGCGCAACGAGGGCGAGCCGGGCGGCGGCCCCTTCTGGGCGGTCAACGACGACGGCACCGAATCGCTCCAAATCGCCGAGTCGAGCCAGATCGCACCCGCCGACCGGCCGCTCATGCAGCGGGCCACCCACTTCAATCCGGTCGATCTGGTCTGCGGCGTGCGCAACGTGAGGGGCGAGAAATTCGACCTGCGGCGGTATACCGATCCGCAGACGGGTTTCATCTCGTCGAAATCCTATGCCGGCCGCGAGCTGCGGGCGCAGGAGCTGCCGGGGTTGTGGAACGGCGCGATGGCACGCTGGAACACCGTTTTCGTCGACGTCCCCGTCACGACGTTCTCGCCTGTGAAAGTCGTCCTCGACCTGCTGCGGCCGCAGCATCAATAAGCGTTCGATATCGATCGTTGAAGCGGCTACGGAAAACAATTCGCCCCTGCCATTGCGGCAGGGGCGAATCGTTGGTATGATATTCTGAACGAAAATCATTCCTTTACGCAACGAACTGCGAAAGCGAAAGAGGGATTGGCCACGGCAAAATGGGCGTTCACAACATCCTGCATATTATTATATTGCATGTAAGCCCGTTGAGGAGCACTAATGATCAAGCCCATTTCGATCAGCTCCTCCATCGAATAAGGGGGATTCATGTCTAATATTCCCATGGGATCTGCTATCATGTAGCTGCAATTCCAAACCGTAAAAGCGGGAAACCCCTTGATGTTTTCGCCGGTATCGAACATGCGTCCGTTATTCATCGCGGGGTACCATGCGGTCTTGCCCTTGTAGGTATAAGTCGCCCCGCTCTCGTCTTCGAGAATCTTCAGATCGGAGAAAAAGTTACCCCAGCTCTTCTCCGAAGGCAACCGATAGCCGGCAGGACAAGGATCGTAGTTCGTTTTCGTTTCTCCCCAAAGCGACTGATCCTCTACCGTCCAGTTGCAGGTCTTCTGATCCGCAAAGAATGTAGTAGGTGCCGCCAATGATCCGGCAACCGACGTCAATGATTTCGAAACGTCCCAAAAGAAAAATAGTTCCGGATTCATTATCGTCCACTTGCGGGCTTCGTTGAATACTTCTTCTTCGCCCCATTCGTCGTCATAACCGGCATAAATGGGCACATTGCGCCCCCATTGGTAGAGGATATTTCCCCATGTCGCCTCTCCATCGGTCAGCTCGGCGGCAGTCGCGCCTAAAAAGCGGTCGAGGAAAACGCCGCCGTTTTCATACTCCATCTCTTCCGGCTGTTCGGTACACCAGATAAGCCATACCCAAATGCTTTTTCCGGTTGCATCGAATGCGGCGATTACGGCATTGCCCCGTTCTCCGGTCGTCGTAAAGCGGATCTTTCCACCGGCATATGCGACATTGTCAAGTAGTTTCTGTTCCTTGTCGTTTTCATCCGCCTTCGTCGCCCAGATCCAGTTCGCCGAAGCAATTCCGTCGATCGGAGTTCCGTCGACCTTTTCGGGAGTGAAAGAATAGGTTCCGGCCTTGGAGACGATATAGGTATTCGCTCCCTGCCCTAAATCAATTGCAGGATCTTTCGCCGTAGTGATTTCGGCAGTGTCCGATGCAACGGTTCCTTCCTTGCTCCTCACGGCTGCGATAACCACGTAGTCCGTGTCATAGTCCAGCCAGTCGATGACAATGGTCGAAGGTTGCGTCGCATCTATCTGAATTCCCTTTTCGAGCACCTCTTCCGCCGTGGGCTTGCTTCCCCCCCCCTCGGCGATGCAGGTATATGCCGCAGCTACGGCATTTTCTGGCGTAATCGTTATCGAAATGTCTTTTTCACCGACAGGATCGGAAATCGTTACAGAGGGTTGGCCCGTCCAATCTTTCTCTTCCTCGTCGCTATTGGAGCAAGAGGTGCATACGCTTAGTAGAATGCCAAGACATGTAAAGGATAATTTTTTCATAATCATTTGGTAATTAATATATTATAAATAATAAATAAAAGGATAATTCGTGCAAGCCGTCTTGATGGCAAATTTAAGAAATAATATTAATAATTATGCTTTTTTGGGGGAGTTATTGAGTATTTGATTGATTCCGATTTATTTTTGCCCGATATGACAGACGAATTGTATTGCAAAGCACCCTCTGGCGTGCACTTGGTTGCAATGCGAAAGTAGTTGTTCCCGATAGGAGAATCATTCGAAGGAGATTCGTTGAACGCTGCGTGAAAATAGATTCCTGCAACGGCGGCCCGTTGCCGTTTTCCTGCGGTTGAAAACGGTCGCGGTTTGTTCAAAAAACGGCCTATGTTGTTCAAAAAGTAAAACCTTCATACTACTTTCGAAGGACAAGCGTTTCCTTTCGAAACAAAATGGATGTAATTTGTACGATTCCGGCGCAAAAGTGTCCTAAACCAGCAAAAAACGACCTTTCGCTTTCGGACAACTTCGAAAAAAATGCCTATCTTTGACTTCGTCTTAGATACTCCGCCTCGGCAAAAGCAAATGAAATTTGCATTGCACTCGGCTTAGTCGTATCTTTGGCTGACGTCTTAGATACTCCGCCTCGGCAAAAAGCAAATGAAATTTGCATTGCGCTCGGCTTAATCGTATCTTTACCGGATAGGCGTTTGTACGAGAAATTATTGAATTACGATAATCAGAACACTATGGAGAACAAACTTCAACAATTGACCCAGAAGCTCTACGACGAGGGGCTGGAGAAGGGTCGCGCCGAGGCCGAACGTCTGGTCTCGGAAGCGAAGAGCGAAGCCGCCAAGATCATCGCCGATGCCAAGGCCGAAGCCGAGGCCATCGTGAAGGCCGCCGAGGCCAAGGCCGAAGATACGGCCAAGAATTCGATGACCGAGATCGCACTGGCGGGCAAACAGGCCGTCGCCCGGATCAAGGAGGAGATCTCCTCGCTGATTGCGGCCGAGAGTACCTTCTCCGCCGTGAAAGCCGCCAATCTGGATCCCGAATTCGTCAAGGCGATGCTGCTGAGCGTCGCCCGCAACTGGAACGGCGCATCGTCGTCGAAGGTCGAACTGCAAGCGCTGCTGCCCGAAGCCGAGCGGGCGAAGTTCGACGCTGCGTTCGCCGCTGCGGCCAAGGAGCTGCTCGAAGCGGGCATCGAAGTGGGTTATTCGAAGGAGGTACGCACCGGCTTCAAGGTGGGCGCCAAGGGCGGCAGCTATTACATCTCCTTCTCGGACGACGATTTCGAGGCACTGTTGAAGGAGTATCTGCGCGGCAAGATCTCCGAACTGCTGTTCAAAGCCTGACACCGCCATGTTCGATACCAACTATTATTGTCTGGTAGCTGGACTGCGGGAGTACTCGCTCGACGGTGGCGCGAAGGGATTCGATCCGCACGCCATCCTCGACGAGATACTCCGCGAGCTGACGCCGCGCGACCTGCGCGCCGTCAGGCTGCTCTACGGCTATTACGACTGCAAAAACCTGATCGCCCTGCGTGCGGGCAGTCCGGCGCACGATCCGCTGGGCAACTTCGCGCGCGAACGGCTCAAGGAGGAGACGGAACACCCGCGCCTGCTGCCGCACGCGATCGGACTGGTGCTGGCGGCCTATGCCCGCCCCGACGGGGAGGAGGCCGAGGAGGTGGATACCTCGCGCCCCTTCGAACAGGCGCTTTTCGAAGCCTATTACGGACTGTGCGCCGCGTCACCGAGCCGTTTCCTGCGCGAGTGGAGCGATTTCGACCGCACGCTGCGCAACGTCGCGGCGGCCACGACGGCCCGTGCCGCAGGGCGTCCCGTTGACGGGCACGTCGTGGGTAACGACGACGTGGCCGAGCAGCTGCGCCGTTCGTCGGCCTCCGACTTCGGCCTGCGGGGCGAACTGCCCTACATCGATGCGGTGATCGCCGCCGTGAACGACGAAAGCAACCTGCTGGAAAAGGAGCACAAGATCGACCGCATCCGCTGGCAGCAGGCCGTCGATCTGGCAGCCGAAGACTACTTCAACGTGAACGCCGTCCTTTCGTACCTCGTGCGCATCAATCTGGTGGCGCGCTGGACGCAGCTCGACGAGGCGCGCGGCCGCGCCATGCTCGGACGGCTGTTGCGCGAACTGGACGGCAAGGAATTGATAAATAACAAATAGTCAGATATGAAAACTACAGGACGTGTAAACGGTATCATCTCCAACATCGTCATCGTCAAGGCGGACGGGCCTGTGGCCCAGAACGAGATCTGTTACGTGTGGACGGGCGATACCAAAATGATGGCCGAGGTCATCAAAGTCATCGGCGACGACGCCTATGTGCAGGTTTACGACAGCACGCGCGGTCTGAAAATCGGCGACCGGGTCGAATTCGAAGGCCACATGCTCGAAGCGACGCTGGCTCCGGGTCTGCTGTCGCGCAACTACGACGGATTGCAGAACGACCTCGAAAAGATGGATAGTCTCTTCATCGAACGCGGTTCGATCACCGACCCGATCGATTTCGATAAGACGTGGGAGTTCACGCCGCTGGCCAAGGCGGGCGACAAGGTCTCGGCCGCTTCGTGGCTGGGCGAGGTGAAGGAGCAGTGGATTCCCCACAAGATCATGGTTCCCTTCACGATGACGGGCAGCTATACGGTCAAGAGCGTCGCTGCGGCGGGCTCTTACAAGGTCACCGACACGGTGGCCGTCCTGACCGACGCCGAAGGCGGCGACCACGAGGTGACGATGGTGCAGCGCTGGCCCGTGAAGCAGGCGATCCGCAGCTACGTCGAGAAACCGCGCCCCGACCGCATCATGGAGACGGGCGTGCGTGCGATCGACACCTTCAACCCGCTGGCCGAAGGCGGTACGGGCTTCATCCCGGGGCCGTTCGGCGCCGGCAAGACCGTGTTGCAGCACGCCATTTCGAAACAGGCCGACGCCGACGTCATCATCATGATCGCCTGCGGCGAGCGCGCCAACGAGGTGGTCGAAATCTTCAAGGAGTTCCCCGAACTGATCGACCCCCATACGGGCCACCCCCTCATGGAGCGTACGATCATCATCTGCAATACGTCGAACATGCCCGTCGCCGCGCGCGAGGCGTCGGTCTACACGGGCATGACCATCGGCGAATACTACCGCGCCATGGGACTCAAAGTGCTCGTCATGGCCGATTCGACGTCGCGCTGGGCGCAGGCGCTGCGCGAGATGTCGAACCGCCTGGAAGAGCTGCCCGGTCAGGACGCCTTCCCGATGGACCTCTCGGCGATCATCTCGAACTTCTATTCGCGGGCCGGTCTGGTGCGCCTGACCAACGGACAGACGGGTTCGGTGACCTTCCTCGGTACGGTGTCGCCCGCGGGCGGCAACCTCAAAGAGCCGGTCACGGAGTCCACGAAGAAGGCGGCGCGCTGCTTCTACGCCCTGGCGCAGGCGCGTGCCGACTCGAAGCGTTATCCCGCCATCGATCCGCTCGACTCCTACTCGAAATATCTGGAATACCCCGAAATCCGCGAATACCTCGACGCGCACATCGGCAAGGGCTGGGTGGACAACGTCTATGCCGGCAAGACGCTCGTGCAGCGCGGCAAGGAGGCCAACGACCAGATCAACATCCTGGGCGACGACGGCGTGCCGGTGGAGTACCACGAACGCTTCTGGAAGTCGGAGCTGATCGATTTCGTGATCTTGCAGCAGGACGCCTTCGACGACATCGACGCCAACTGTCCGCTCGAACGCCAGAAGATGATGTTCGAGATGGTGCTCGACATCTGCAACAAGACGTTCGACTTCGCCGATTTCGAGGAGTGCTCCAAGTTCTTCAAGACGCTGATCAACCTCTTCCGCCAGATGAACTACGCGGAGTGGCAGTCCGAGAAATTCGCCGACTACCGCTCGCAGATCGAGGCGCTCGTAAACGAACAGCTCAACAAATAAGACCGAAGCTATGACAACACGTGCATTTCAAAAGGTATATACCAAGATAGACAACATTACCAAAGCCACCGTGACGCTGCGCGCCTCGGGCGTGGGCAACGACGAGCTGGCCACCGTGGGCGGCAAGCTCGCCCAGGTGGTGAAGATCATGGGCGACAACGTGACGTTGCAGGTCTTCGCCGGCACCGAGGGGCTGGCCACCGACTCCGAAGTGGTCTTCCACGGCGAGCCGCCCAAGCTCAAAGTGTCGGACAACCTGGCCGGCCGCTTCTTCAACGCCTACGGCGAACCGCTCGAAGGCGGCGAGCAGATCGAGGGCGAGGCGCGCGAGATCGGCGGCCCGACGGTGAACCCCTTCCGGCGCAAGCAGCCTTCGGAGCTGATCGCCACGGGCATCGCCGGCATCGACCTCAACAATACGATCGTCACGGGACAGAAGATCCCCTTCTTCGCCGATCCCGACCAGCCCTACAACGCCGTGATGGCCAACGTGGCGCTGCGTGCCAAGGCCGACAAGATCATCCTGGGCGGCATGGGCCTCACGAACGACGACTTCCTCTACTTCAAGCAGGTCTTCGAGAACGCCGGCGCGCTCGACCGCATCGTCTCGTTCGTCAACACGACCGAGAACCCGCCCGTGGAGCGGTTGCTCGTGCCCGACATGGCGCTGACGGCCGCCGAGTATTTCGCCGTGGACAAGGGGCAGAAGGTACTGGTGCTGCTCACCGACATGACGCTCTATGCCGATGCGCTGGCGATCGTCTCGAACCGTATGGACCAGATTCCCTCGAAGGACTCGATGCCCGGCTCGCTCTATTCGGATCTGGCGAAGATCTACGAGAAGGCCGTACAGCTGCCCAACGGCGGTTCGATCACCATCATCGCCGTGACGACCCTCTCGGGCGGCGACATCACGCACGCCATCCCCGACAACACGGGTTACATCACCGAGGGGCAGTTGTTCCTGCGCAACGACTCCGACACGGGCAAGGTCATCGTCGACCCGTTCCGTTCGCTGTCGCGCCTCAAACAGCTCGTCATCGGCAAGAAGACCCGCGAGGATCATCCGCAGGTGATGAACGCCTGCGTGCGCCTCTACGCCGATGCGGCCAACGCCAAGACGAAGCTGGAAAACGGTTTCGACCTCTCGGACTACGACGAGCGCGCGCTGAAATTCGCACACGACTATTCGGAGAAGCTCCTTTCGATCGACATCAACATCGACATCGACCAGATGCTCGACACGGCGTGGAGGCTCTTTGCGGAGTACTTCACCAAGACCGAGGTGGCCATCAAGGAGGAGCTGATCCAAAAATACTGGAAGGAGTAACCGCTCATGGCAATCAAATTTCAATATAACAAGACTTCGCTCGGCGATCTGGGCAAACAGCTCAAAATGCGGCAGAAGGCGCTCCCTACGATCAAAAGCAAGGAGTCGGCGCTGCGCTCCGAGGTCAAGAAAGCGAAGGAGGCCGCACAGGAGTTCCGGTCGCAGCTCTCGCGCCTCGAGGCCGAGTACGACTACATGGTCTCGCTGTGGGGTGAGTTTGATTGTGACCTGCTGCGAATCGCCGACATCGAGCTGACCGAACAGAAGATCGCGGGCGTCCGCACGCCCGTGCTCCGGGAGATCGTCTACGAAGAGAAGCCCTACGACCTCTTCTCGTCGCCCGTATGGTACGCCGCCGGGATCGACCTGTTGAAGCGGCTGTCGAAGCTGGGCATCGAGTACGAACTCTTCAACCGCAAGATGGAGCTGCTGGATTTCGCACGCCGTAAAACCACTCAGAAGGTCAACCTTTACGAGAAGGTACAGATTCCCGGTTACGAGGATGCCATACGCAAGATCAAACGATTCCTTGAGGACGAGGAGAACCTCTCGAAATCGGCACAGAAAATCGTAAAAACCAAACAGCAACAGGCCGGGGAGGGGCAGATGTCATGATCGCCAGGATGTCGAAATACGACTTTATTCTCTACGCCGGTCAGAGCGACGACTTCATCGAACGGCTCCGCGAACTGGGGCTGGTCGACGTGACCTGCCGGGGCTGGGAGCCTTCGGAGGGCGACCGGCAGCTCGTTACGGCGATCGAAGGCCGCACCAAGGCCCTCGCGGCGCTGGAACGGTTCCGCAGTTCGGAGCATTTCGACGCGGCGGCCCGCCCCTTCGCATCGGGCGACGAGGCCTACGAACGCTACGGCCGCACGGCACAGGAGCGCGCGGCGTTGCGCACCGAGATCGGACAGACCGAAAAGGCTGCCGAGGAGGCGCGCCCGTGGGGCGACTTCTCGGCCGGGACGTTGCAGCGGCTCGCACGGCGTGGCGTCGTGCTGCGCTTCTTCACCGCGCAGCGGGATGCGTTCGAGAAATCGCGCGACGCCTGGAACGAACAGGCTCCCGTGGAGGTGATCCACGAGACCTCTTCGACGGTCTGGTTCGTCGCCGTATCGCACGAAGGCGCCGAACTGTCGTTCGACGCGCAGGAGGTGAAGGCCCCCGCGATGACGGCGCACGACGCCGAGGCGAAGGTCGCCTCGCTGCGAAGCCGTCTGAGCGCCACCGACGCCGAGATGTCGCGCGCCGCGGCGTCCGCCGCACTCATCGAGCGCGACTGCAACCGTCTGCGCGAAGAGTTGCAGCGGGTGAAGGTGACGGCCACCGCCGAGGCGGCCGCCGACGGCACGCTGCTGATCATGGAGGGATGGGCCGAACGGGAGACGTCGGATCGGGTGGACGCCCTGCTGGACGAATATCCCAACGTGCTCTACATCAAGAGCGACCCCACGCCCGAAGACGAGACGCCCGTGAAGCTGAAAAACAACCGTTTCGCGCGCATCTTCGAGATGGTGGGCGACATGTACGCCCGCCCGAAATACGGGACGATCGACCTGACGCCCTTCTTCGCGCCCTTCTACATGCTCTTCTTCGGCATCTGTCTCAACGACGCCGGCTACGGACTCATCCTGCTGGCGATGGGAATGGCGATGCTTTGGAAATTCAAGGGGGGCATGATGCGCCGCGCCGCATGGTTCGCCACGATGTGCGCCGTCTCGACGATCGTATTCGGCCTCTTCTGCGGATCGTTCTTCGGCGTCTCGCTCAAAGCGTACTTCCCGTCGATCCCCTTCTTCGACTTCCAGGGGAGGTTTTTCTCGTGGGCGCTGGCCATCGGCCTGGTGCAGATTCTGTTCGGACAAGTATTGCGTATCGTCATGGTAAGTGTCACGGCGGGATTCCGCTATGCGCTTTCGACGCTGGGCTGGTTCCTCGTCATCCTCGCGGGCAGTCTGGCCGCAGGGCTTCCGCTGCTCGATCCGGCGTGGGTCATTCCGGGATTCACCACTTCGTCACCCGCCTTCTACGGCGTGGCGGCCATCGGCGTGGTGCTGATGCTTTTCTTCAACTCGCCGGGCAAGAACCCGTTCGTGAATTTCGGAACCGGACTTTGGGATACCTATAATAATATAACGGGCATCCTTTCCGACGTGCTGTCGTACATCCGTCTGTTCGCGATCGGCCTTTCGGGCGGTATCCTGGCCACGGTCTTCAACGACTTGGCTACGGGCCTGAGCCCCGATATTCCGGTGGTGCGCGAGCTGATGATCCTGTTGATCCTGCTCGTCGGGCACGGCATCAATCTCTTCATGTCCTCGATCTCGTCGTTCGTTCACCCGATGCGACTCACCTTCGTGGAATTCTACAAGAACGCGGGCTTCGAAATGGCTGCGCGCCAGTTCGAACCGCTGACGAAAATCGATCAATCGGAAAACAAATAACAATTAAAAAACTCAAATTTTTCAGTTATGACAACAGCAATTATTATGGCCTACGTCGGCGTAGCGTTGATGGTCGGTCTTTCGGGTATGGCAAGCTGTATCGGCACCTCGATCGCCGGCATGGCGTCCGTCGGCGCGATGAAGAAGAACGCCGGTGCGTTCGGCAGCTACATGATTCTGGCCGCCATCCCCGGTTCGCAAGGTCTCTACGGATTCGTGAACTACTTCATCATCAAGGATTTCCTGACGGACGAGATCTCGATGTTGCAGGGTGCCGCCATTTTCGGCGCCGGATTGCTGACGGGTGTGGTCTGCCTCGCGTCGTCCTACTTCCAGTCGAAGGTTTGCGCCAACGGTATCACCGCGATCGGCAACGGCCACGACGTAATGGGTAAGACGCTGATTCTGGCTGCATTCCCCGAGCTGTACGCCATTCTGACGGTCGCCGCGGTCTTCCTGATCGGCGGTGCGATCTGATCCGTACGACTCCCGCAACGAAAGAGACGGCCTTCTTTATAAGGTCGTCTCTTTTGCTTTGTCGGGAGCTGCCGCCGCCCGCCGCGGATTTTGAAATGTCGCGATTTCTGCGTATTTTGCGCTCCGAACAAGAATTTCCCCATGAAGAAGAGTTACGAAGAGATCAACGAAAAGATCCGTCAGGGCAAAGCCGTCGTCCTGACCGCCGAAGAGGTGTCCCAACTGGCGCGCACCCTTTCGCCCGCCGAGATCGTCCGGCGCGTGGACGTCGTCACGACCGGTACGTTCGGCGCGATGTGCTCGTCGGGCGCCTTCCTCAACTTCGGCCACGCTACGCCGCCGATCCGCATGGAGCGCATCGAGCTCAACGGCGTCCCCGTAAGCGGCGGCCTGGCGGCCGTCGACACCTTCGTAGGCGCCACCGACTGCGATCCGGCGCGCCCCGCCTACGGCGGCGCCCACGTCATCGAGGAGCTGGTGGCCGGCCGCAGCGTCACGCTGGAAGCCTGGGGCAAGGGAACCGACGACTATCCGCGGCGCCATATCCGCTCGCACGTCACGCTCGACGACATCAACGAGGCGATCCTCTACAACCCGCGCAACTGCTACCAGAACTACAACGCCGCGACCAACTCTTCGGAGCGGATGCTCCATACCTATATGGGAACGCTGCTGCCCAAACTGCGCAATGTTTCGTACAGCACCGCAGGCGAGCTGTCGCCCCTGCTCAACGATCCCACGTGCCGTACGATCGGCATGGGCACGCGCATCTTCCTCTGCGGCGCACGCGGCTACGTGAGCTGGCAGGGCACGCAGTTCAACACCTCCAAACCCGTCAACGAGCACGGCATTCCGATCGGCGGCGCGCGCACCGTGGCCGCAATCGGCAACCTGCGCGAGATGTCGACCGACTACCTGCGCGCCGCCTACTACGAGAAATACGGCGTGAGCCTCTTCGTGGGTGTGGGCATCCCGATCCCGCTGCTGGACGAGGAGCTGGCGCACGACGTTTCGATCCGTAACGAACAGATCACCACCAATATCCTCGATTTCGGCGAGGAGGAGCGCCCGATCGGGCAGACCAACTACGCCGAACTGCGCAGCGGTTCGATCGAGGTGCGGGGGCAGCGCGTGCGCACGGCTCCCGTGGCGAGCCTGCGCAAGGCGCGCGAGATCGCCGAAACGCTCAAAGGCTGGATCGCCCGCGGCGAATTCCTCCTCACGGAACCCGTACAACCCATGCCCGCCCATTCGACGGTCAAGGGGCTGAAAGCCGACGACGAATAACCGCTAACAAGGAAAAGCACATGACGACCAAAGTAATTCTCTATTTCCCGTCGGACGCCACCGACAAGGCGGTTACCTACGATCTGGTGAAGCGTTACGACCTGCGCATCAACATCCTGCGCGCCGAAATCGAGGCGGGACGTTCGGGTTCGCTGCTCGTCGAACTGACGGGCGAGGAGTCCATGGTGCGCGAAGGCGTCGCCTACCTCGAACGCAACGGCGTCACCGTAAGCCCCGTGGCGAGCAAGATCGCCTACGACCGCGACCGCTGCATCGACTGCGGCAACTGTGCGCTGGCCTGCTTCCCGCAGGCGCTTACGATCGGTGCGCCCGACTGGCGGCTGCATTTCGATCCCGAACGCTGCATCGCCTGCAAACTCTGCCTCAAAAGCTGCCCTCTGGGCCTCTTCCATATCGAATTCACCGAAGCCTGAGCCGTGGAGTACGTCGAGCGGAGCTACCGGAGCCGCATGGGGCGGGATGCGGTCGTGTTCACCGTCTCCTACCGCGAAAGCGACCTGTGGGTCGCCGTCGACCGCGGCGATGCGGCCGTCATGGCCGCCCGCACGGAACGTTTCCTGCACGAACTGCGCGGGCGGCTCGACCGTTACCTCGACCGCGACCCCGCCTACCTGCGCGCCCTCGTTCCCTGTTTGCCGCGACCCGACGCCCCGCCGCTGCTGCATGAAATGGCCGTGGCGGCCGCTACGGCAGGCATCGGCCCGATGAGCGCCGTAGCCGGAGCCTTCGCCCGCGAGACGGGACGGATGCTGCGCCGCGAATTCGGCGTCGGCGAGGTGGTCGTCGAAAACGGCGGCGACATCTACGCCGACGTGCATCGGCCGCTCGACGTGGCGCTCTTCGCCGGAGAGTCCCCCCTCTCGGAACGGGTCGGACTCCACATCCCCGGCGGAGCCTTCCCGCTGGGTATCTGCACCTCGTCCGGAACCGTCGGGCCGTCGCTCAGCTTCGGTCGTGCCGATGCCGTGATGATCGTCTGCCGCGACGTGCTGCTCGCCGACAGCTATGCCACGGCGTGGGCCAACCGCGTCCGCACCGAGGAGGATACGGGCTTCGTCGTCGAGCGGGCCTGCCGCGTGCCGGAGATTCTGGGGGCGATGGCCGTCAAGGGCGAACGGCTGGCCGTCGGCGGCACGTTCGAGCTGCGGCTGTTCGGAGAAGCCCGGGATTTTTAAAAAATCGTTCCGCCTGACGATTTCGCGCCAAACTCCCCCTTTCCGCTTTCCATCCGTTGCGAATTATGCCCGAAAAGATGATACTTTACGATCTATCCGGATGTAAACCGTTACAGTTCCGCAGCGAAAAAAGAGGCCGGACGGAGGATATACTTTTCCAAAGATTACAGAGTTTCTGAAAAAATACCTATATTTGTCGGTACTTTCCCTAACGACACGGTGCGGGAAAGGCACGACCGGACGAGAATCATTACAATCAAATACGTTTTACTATGAGAAAATTCGGACTTTTTTTATGTCTCTCGCTGTTATTCGCCTTCACGGGTTGTAGCGACAGCGACGATGTAGAAGAGCAGGGCGGCACGGTGCTCGCCAAACCTTCGGTCGCGGTGACCACGACGACGTCCTCCAGCTTCAAGGTGGCGTGGGATGCCGTACCCAATGCCGAAAGTTACAAATATCGCCTCTCCCAGGAGAACGAGACGGGCGACGAACTCGTCGTGCAGCCCGAGAACTCGACTTCGGCTACGGCCCTCGCATTCGGCGACCTCGATCCGAAAACCAAATATATCCTGCGCGTCAAGGCCGTCGCCGCCGCAGGCAGCGGTCTGACGGATTCGGAGTACTCCAAAATCTTCGCCACGACGCTGGCCGAAGAGGCCGCGGAGCTGACGTTCGAGAAGATCGCCGCGACGAACCCGACTTACGAGAGCGTCGACGTGGAGATCGTACCTTCGGCCGAGAACCTCTACTACTGGCAGGTCGTCGAAAACAGCCTGATCGAGGGCAAGAGCGACCGTGAGATCGTCGCCGCCCTGAAAGAGAACATCTCCGAACTCTCCTCCGGCACGGTCAGGAAGACCGTCCACGGTTTGAAGGCCGACACGGAGTACACGGTCGTCGCCTTCGGTTACGACCTCGACGCCGGCAAGTCCACGTCCGCTGTCGCACGTCTCGAAACGGCGTTCACCACGCCGGCCGACGACCGCATGACGATCGCCATCACTGTCGGTACCGTAACCGCGGAGAACGCACACGTGACATTCGCCCCGTCGACGGCCAATGCGGATTATTTCGCCGACGTCGTTGTCGCTGCCGATATTGCGGGTAAGACCGAGATGGAGATCGTCGCTCTGTTGCAGACCAAATACGGCGACGAAATGGACGAGATCGCACGTAAAGGGGACTACGAAGGCGACTTTGCAGTCGAAGCCGGCAAGGAGTATACGGCCGTCGCCTTCGCATACGATGCCGCGACATCGGAACTGACCACCAAATTGGCAAGCGAGACGTTCTCCGCACCGCTTGTCGATGGGAACAGCATCTTCACGATGACGATGTCCAACCCCACCGAATCAACATTCGATTACACGATTACGAGCAGCGATCCCGACATGTACTACATGCCACTGTCACTTGCGACCAAATTGCTTCCTCAGTTTGATGCCGACAAGGAGGTTTCTCTCGTTCTTCAACAGATTAATCAACTTATCGGTCAGTACGGATTCGAGATGGTCGCAAAGCAGTTGTTCTATAAGGGTACCAGTTCCGGGACCTTCCCCGACCTTGATCCCGAAACCGAATACGTCCTTTTGACCTTCGGTATTGCTCAGGTGAGCGAAACGGAGGTGAAAGCATGTACGACCTTGGCTCAGAGCGAAGATACGATTACTACGCTGAAAGCCGAGGCCCCTGCAACGGATACGTGGGTAAATATGCGGCCGGTCAATGCCAGCGATACGCGAGGGATCATCATGGGTACGATCTTCTATCCTAATGCCGCGACATCGGAAATTATCGGATTTGCGTCGGCACTTACGGGAGATGCGACCTCTTTGGAACAAATAGGAATGACCGAAGCTACCATGCGGTCGAAGGTTCTCGCCGAGGGCGAAGTAATCCAGCAGGAAGAAGGAGGTTATTCACTCGGGTATTATGTGGATGCCAGCCAGCCTTGGATTTTTGCGACCGTGGGTAAGAATGCCGAAGGCAAGGCCGGAAACGTAAACTGGATAATTTGCAAGGCTCCTGCAACGGCCGACGGTCAGTTGTCTGTCCTGGGCCAGTCGATAAACAACGACCCGACGGGCGGAGGAGGAGATGCCACCGACGCTTACAAGAAATATTTGGGGACGTGGACGGTTACATCCACCTCCTCGGTTCTCACGAAGAAGCCGTTGACGTTCGACATCACGATCGAGCAGAACGTCGCTAACAAATCCTTCTACGTTTCGGGTTGGGCGATCTCGACGTTGCGTAACGAGTATAAATTACCGTGGTCGTACAACGCCGAGAACGATATAATTTCCTCTTTAACCGTAAGCGTAGGATCCTTCGAGGATGATACTTATGGCAACGTATCTGTTGAATACCAGCCTTATTGTTACTGGTATAGCGACCAAGACTACTTCCCTCTACGATTCGATGTCGGCAATGCTCTGATGGGCGGCCAAATTACCAACGACCAGTTCACGATCGTAGGTCTCACGGAACAGGAAGTTTCGTTGAGCGGCGGAAGCAAGGAGAAAATCGATGTCGTCTTCATGGATTACTATGGGTATTGCACCTATCAGGGACAACCAACGTTGTTGACCTATCGTGCTGCCGAAGGTTTCACGCAGGACGACTATCCGATAGGCCCCTTTAAGCTTACGAAGTCTGCGGCGAAGGGTGTAGGGAGTGCAGCAGTCAAGAATACGCGTATGACGTCGGATGCTGTTTCGGTATTCAACGGTAACTTCCGACAGGTCTCCTCGTCGATTCTGGGACGTATTGATTACATGCCGAAATCCGTCGTCAAAAAGTTGGCTCAGGAGGTAAACCGCACATGGCTTCCGACCGAGATTTCCCGATTCCAGGGTTTGCCGCTCGGTATCGAAACTGCCGCTACAAGCGTTCACCTAAACCTGCACAAAAAATAAGGGTTTTCGCTGTAACGAAAAAAGAATTGCTCCACAACGGAGCAATTCTTTTTTATGCAACGGCGGCAATCATTCCCTTCCCTTTCGGCGCAGGTTTTGCGCCGCATTGGCTTGGAGGCGCCGGAGGCCGCTGCGCATGAGCGGCGTGCGGCCGAACGACGTGCGGAATTCCGCCTCCTCCATCGCGAGCCACCGTTCGGGCGGGAACGACAAGGGATCGAACAGCGGATCGAACGCCGGATGAAGATGCAGCGGCGCACGGAGGTTGTAGGGGCAGCGGCTCTGGCAGGCGTCGCAGCCGAAAATCCACCCATCGAGGGCAATTTCCGCAGCCGGCGTCCGTTCGATCGTATGACAGGAGATGCAGCGGCGCGCATCGATCGCGCGGTCGTTGCAAACGGCACCTGTCGGGCAGGCTTCGACGCAGCGGCGGCAGGAGCCGCACCCCACGCCGGCGAGCGGCTCGTCGTAACGATCGCAGGCCGCGTCGAGCACCAGTTCGCCCAGCAGGACGAACGATCCGAACCGGGGCGTGACGAGCAGCGACTGTCGGCCGATCCAGCCCAGCCCCGCTTCGACGGCCAGCTGCTTTTCCACGAGCGGAGCCGAATCGACGAACGCCCGGCCGGCGAGGGCAGGCTCCGCGGCACGAAGACGCCCGAAGAGGTCGCCCAGCATCCCCTTGATCGTGGCATGGTAGTCGGCGGTCAGGGCATACGAGGCGATCTTCGCGCGGAAGTCGTCGGGATAACCGTCGCTCAGGCCGTTCTTGTAACCGACGGCGCAGACGACTACCGTCTGCGCCCCTTCGACCAGCCGTCGCACGTCGAACCGCTTGTCGAGATTCCGTTCGAGGTAACCGAGCGAGGCGTGACGCCCGTCGCCGAGCCAGCGACGGAAAAACTGCTCGTTCCGCACCAGATGGCGGCACGGCGCTACACCGCACAGGTCGAAGCCTGCGGCAGCGGCGGATTGTCGGATGAAACTGCGGTCGAGCATGGTGATAATTTGGTTCAAATGTAGTATTTTTTAGGTAAAAATCCGTACATTTGCCTTGAATTTCGCAATTCGGATTTACAGAAGAAGAATCTGACTTTATGAAGATTAACACGCTTTACGAACTATTGCGGCATGGTGTGGAGAAGTTCGCTTCACGCACGGCCTTCGATATGTTCAACGGCGAAAGCGTCACCTACGCCGAAGTCGGCCGGCGAGCCGCCGCGGTGCAGGAGGCGCTCGTCGGAGCCGGCGTCAAGGCCGGCGACAAGGTGGCGCTGCTCAGCAGCAGTATGCCCAACTGGGGAATCTGCTACCTGGCCGTCACCTCGGCCGGCATGGTCGCGGTACCGATCCTTCCCGACTTCTCCGGCCCCGAACTGGATATGATCATCGCCCATTCCGAGGCGAAAGCCCTGCTGGTCTCGGACAAACTCTTTTCCAAACTTTCGAAGCAGACGATCGATTCGCTCAATATCGTCATCCGGACCAAGAATCTGGGGATCATCGCCCAGCATGTCACGGCAACGGGATCTACGGCGGTTCCTTCGCCCGACGACCTGGCGGCGATCATCTATACGTCGGGAACGACGTCGAGCCCCAAGGGCGTAATGCTCACCCACAAGGCGATCTGCGCGCAGATCGATATGGATTTCGGCATCTTCCCGATCGACGAGACCGACGTCTTTCTCTCGGTGCTGCCGCTGTCCCATACCTACGAATGTTCGATCGGACTGATCTACGCCTTCTCGAAGGGCGCGCGCGTGGTCTACCTCGATCGCCAGCCTACCGCGTCGGCGCTGATGCCGGCGTTGAAAGCCGTGCGGCCTACGGTCATGCTCATCGTGCCGCTCATCATCGAGAAGATCTACCGCCATCAGGTTCAGGCCAAATTCAACTCCAACGCCTTCTGGCGCACGCTCGTCGGCATCGGCTTCATGCGCCGCTACCTGCACCGGATCGCCGGCAAGAAGCTGATGAAGGTCTTCGGCGGGCGGTTGCGCTTCCTCGGCATCGGAGGCGCCAAACTCGACACGCAGGCCGAGCAGTTCATGCTCGAAGCCAAGATACCCTATGCGATCGGCTACGGCCTGACGGAAACCGCCCCGCTGCTGGCCGGCGCGGCTCCCTCGCAGGTGCGGCTCGGTTCGACGGGCCCTGCGGCGCCGGGCGTGCAGCTGCGGCTGGAAAACGTCAATCCCGATACGCAGCAGGGCGAGATCGTGGCGCTCACGCCGAGCGTCATGCTGGGCTACTACAAGAATCCCGAGGAGACGGCCAAAGTCTTCACACCCGACGGCTGGTTCCGCACCGGCGACCTGGGCTGGCTCTCGCCCGACGGTTGGCTTTACATCAAGGGGCGGCTCAAAAACATGATCGTGGGCCCCAGCGGCGAGAACATCTACCCCGAAGAGATCGAGAGCGTCCTCAACTCCCACGTTTTCGTGGCCGATTCGCTGGTCACCGAGAAGGAGGGGCGGCTCATCGCGCTCGTGCATTTCAACCGCGACGAGCTGGAAGCGCGCTACGAGGAGCTGAAATACGACTGGGAGATGAAGAAGGACGCATGGGAGAAACGCATCGATGAGCTCAAAAAAGAGGTGCTCGACTACGTGAACTCGCAGGTCAACCGCTTCTCGCGTCTCTCGGAGGTCGTCGAGGAGAAGGAGGAGTTCGAAATGACCCCTACCAAGAAGATCAAGCGTTTCCTCTACAACAAGCGGCACGGGAAGGATGCTGCCCCCAAGGAACCGAACAAGACGGAACAGGAATAGGGTAGGGAACGATCCCGAATATGAAAAACGGACGGTGGATTTCCACTGTCCGTTTTTGTTGCTGTCTATCCGATTTTTCAAGTAACAGGAATTACATCTGTCCGATCATCTAATTTCGCTATTTAATCGCGGGAACCCGTTCGGCATTACTCCATCCTTTGAACTACGGGGAGCTATCCAGCTATGGATGGCTCCCCGTAGTTTTTGATTATTGAAAAATTACTCTACCGTAATGGAAATAGCGTCCTCAAAGCCACAATTTCCGGCAGCCATGTAAACCAATATAATAATGGATGCCGAGTCGGAAATATATTTATCGTCGACAGTAAAGGTTTGATCTACCGGAACAGCGGCGGTAGCAGAACCTGTAATATTTTCCGCAAAAACAGTTTCAGTAGGATTAGCGGAAGTCATATAAGCCAACTTTGTTATGTCTTTGGCTGCATACTTATCACTTTTCCAGCCATAGGTATTTGTCTTGAACGTAACTTTCATTCCCGAAGTAATCGCAGAAGCGGGCAATGTTATTCTGAAATGACTGCTAATATTAAAATGAGATCCTGTTGCCAGATTAGTCCAAGAGCCGCCATTTACCTTACCTTTTGCTGTATAAGGTGCAATCGTGACACCGTTAATAATTTGTTCGTTAGTAGTTTTCGGCAGCGGGAAAGGAACGGTATATGCACCCGTACTTTGAAAGGCTGCAAGTTGAGAAACAGAAATTTTCAACGAAGTCGCTGCCGCATCGTCCAATTTAATTTCAACCCAGCCGTCTCGTCCGTTTTCAGTATCAGCATTCTTACTTACAGTATACGTCACGGTTTTCGTCGCATTTTCCACCGAAGCTGCCGTCACGACCGTTCCGTCGCATTCGACAGATGCCGTATAATTATTGTCGTTGCGTACTTCATATGTGAAGGTGGCATCCGTGGCGCCCGCAGCCGCCACACCCGTTATGTCGTCTGCAAGAATCACCGGAGTCAGCTCGATCGGTCCGTCATGCACGTCGACAGTCAGATCGTCGAGAATAAAACGCTTATCGACTGTCGTAGATGCCAAAGCGAACGTAAGCGCAGTCGTGGCATCCGCATTTTCGACGTAGACCGTAAAGAGAGCCGCTTCGCTCTTGTCCATTACTCCGCTGCCGGTATCGGTTGCCTGAGGCATGACGAGATCGCTTCCGCCTACGACCGTGCCCGTCGAAGCCATTACGTTCAGCGCTTGATCCGCCTTCCAACCGTTGGCATAGAAAGTCACTTTCAGATTTTTGGTCCCTTCGATCAATTTCAATGCCGGAGTTGTCACCGTTCCAGTAGTTTTACTTACCCCCATGCGAATCGCCCCGTTGAATGCATAAACACTTCCTTCACGAGTATATGTATCCGTGTAATAATAAGCATAATCGGCCGGCGATACCTTCATCGAGAAATAATCATTCGTTCCAGTCGCAGTACTGAAATCATCGTAAAAAATATGATTGACCGTTGGTGCCGGCTGCCGAACTTTCGCAAGATTCATCTGAATAACCTGTGGAGCATAGACATTCGACAAATCAAAACTCTTTGTCGTTTCGAATGTGTATAACCCCTTATCGGTCACAACGGTAAACGTACCTCCGGCGTAGCTCTTCGGCGTGACGGCCAGATAGATGTAACCGGCCTTGCCGGCGGGTTTGGCTGCGGGAACGGCATAAGGCGTCGTCAATGTTACGGTGGCAGACTCCTTGTAGCCTGTATCTGTTGTCTCGCCCGTTTCCAGATTATAGATGTGCTGGCCGTTGAGCTTTTCGCCGCCGGCCGGCGTAAAGGTGATACTCTTCACCGCGTCGCCGTTATTCTCGGCATCGTAGATATTGAACGCGATCAGCGATGCGATCGGCGTGAAGGTCAGCACCGTATTCTGTCCCTCGGCGAGCGTCGCGCTGGCGTACATACCGACCATATTGCCGTTCAGCACGCCGGCTTCGGTCTGCGTCTGCGCATCCTCGATATAGAGCGAAACATTCTCGTACGTGCGATCTTTCTGCGACGAGAAATAGGGATAGTACGCATACACCTTCGTCGCCTTGGTGTCGATCTCGGCGGTGAAGTTGGTCGCGCCTTCGGCGTAGGTGCTCGACGCCACGTTCAGATCGGTCTCGACGTCGGTATAGAAGCCCAACTGGTCGCCCGCCGTCCATTTCATGCGTGTCGCGGCGTCGTTGAGCGTCGTACGCGACGAAGCGATCTCGGCCGTGAAACCGCGTGTGGCCTTGGTTCCCGATCCGGGCAGTGCGTTATCGGATACGTCCTCCTTCGAACATCCGGCCAATGCCATTGCAGCTGCTGCAACGAGCATCAGAGTTTTTTGCATCTTTCTCATGATCTCCCGTTGTTTGGCCGTTATTCGAACTCTCCGTCGAGCGTTCCGCCCCACTCGTAGTCTTCCTTCGTGACTCCGTCCTGACTGTCGTAGAAAGCCTCGTTCGTCGTCGAACCGGCGAACCCCGATTCAACCGCGATGACGGTCTGTTCGAGATCGGGCGCGGCGTATGCGCGAACGCCCCCCCCCTTCAAATTAGTAGAATTTTCCATGATGCTATGTGTTTATAGGAAACATTTTACGAATCTGTTACAAAATTAACGTTTTTTCATTAACATGCAAGGGATAGCCGATATTTTTCTTTCATTCTTTTATTTTCCGGGGCCTGCTTATCCGCAATATCTCCTCCGGCCTTTTTGTCGTCCGCCGACGGCGAGCAGCGGAGCTGCCGTGCCGATTGCCGACGAAAACCGTCGTTGCACGCAGCGCTCGGCGGTTTTCCGTTGTCGCACCGGATGCGGAAACGGATCGGAGGTGTCCGGCGGACGCTTTCGGCACGACTTTTCCCGAAAAAATATGACAGACAATGTTTTGCAGGAAAATTGCCCCCCCCCTCTCCGGACGCTGCAAGACAAAAAGAAAGCCGGAAACCCGCGAAGGTTTCCGGCTTCCCGTATCGTATTCGGCGATTATTTGCTCAACTCGGCAACCGATTTCTGTGCGGCGGCCACGTTGTCGCCGGCGGTCACCTTTTTGAGGGCTTCGATCGCCTGCGGCTTCATCTCCTTGGCGTTGTATGCCGCGCCGAGGATGAAATAGACGTCGCTCTTCTCGGTCTCGTCGGGCTGCGCAGCGGCGGCGGCCTCGCCCAGCTCGATTACCTTGGCGTAATCCTTCTTCGTGAGGTAAGCCTGCAAACGTATCTTCTGCGCCAATGCGTTGGCAGGGTTCTGTTCCAGCATCTTGTCGGCCATGGCGATGATGCCGTCCTGATCGTTGGCGGTCTGTAATTCGGCCACACGGTTGTTGGTATAGAGCGTCAGCAGGCGGTTCGCCTCGGCGGCATCGGCCTCGAACTTCGGGCCCTGCATCCCGGCGACCTTCTCCAGGATCTCCATTCCCTTGTCGTAATCCTTCAACTCGCAGTAGCAGGTTCCCAGCCACAAGGCCATCTGCGTATTCTTCGGATCGGCGGCATAGCCCTTGGCGAAAATCTCGGCAGCAGCGGCGTAATCCTTGTTGTTGAACGCCGTACCTCCCTGAGCCTGATAAACTTTCGCCAGAATCGTATTGGCTTTTTTCAGCGCAGCCACATTGCCGTAGAGTTCGGCGACCTCGGCCGCTTTCGACAGATTGGCGATCGCCTCGTCGTAATTGCCCTGCGCGGCCGCACGGGTTCCCATCCCCTGATAGCAGGTCGGCAGATACTTCTTCGCCGTCTCGACGCAGTTCAGTTCGGTGGCATCTTCCGAAGCCATGCCTTCGTCGATCACCTTCTGGAACAGCTTGGCAGCTTCGGGATAGTTTTTCGACTGCAACATCTCGGCACCTTTGTTATACGATGCGACGACACCTTCCTGCGCCGATACGATGCACACCGCGAAGAGAGCGGCGACGGATAAAAACAGCTTTTTCATCTTTTGCAATTCTAATTTTATAAAGTTTTAAGTAGTTCGCAACGAATCCGGTCCCTGTCGCAACGGCCCGAAACTCACCGTGTGCAGAGGGATGGGGCCGAATCGGAACGGTACACGAAAGACAAAATTATAATTTTTTTTCGTTCTCCGCAACCCCTCAGCGCAACTCTTTGAAAAATTCCTTCATCAGCGCTTCGCATTCGGCAGCCAATACGCCGCGCACGACGACCGTCCGCGGATGCAGCCGCAACCCCTCGACGGTCGTGTAGCCCCGCTTGGGATCGTCGGCGCCCCACACCACGCGCGCCGCCTGGCTCCATGCGATCGCGCCGGCGCACATCACGCACGGCTCGACGGTGACGTAGAGCGTGCAGTCGCGCAGGTACTTGCCGCCGAGCGTCGACGAGGCCGCCGTCAGCGCCTGCATCTCGGCATGGGCCGTGGCGTCCTGCAACGTCTCGACCAGATTGTGCCCCCGTCCCACGACGCGGTCGCCCGCCACGACGACGGCGCCGATCGGCACCTCCTCTCTTTTCAACGCCTGTCGTGCCTCGTTTATTGCCATGCGCATGAATTTTTCATCGCGCTGCTGCTGTGCTGCGCTGTCGTTGATCGATCCGTTCATAGTTCTTCGTTTGCGGCAGGGCCGTGCGGCTGCGGCCCGATGCTGTAAAATGGTAGCTATATACGACTTTACACCCTGCCGGATTCCGGGCCGCTGCACCCGGCCGACTGTCGGAGCGTTCGTGGCAGAGCCGCGTTTGCAGATCCCCCTCCCGCCTTGGCGGGGACTTCGGACGAGGTCCGCTTCGGTAGTCGGGCTTTGGAGGAGCGGCGGTGTAAAATGGGATATGGTTACCTATAAAATTTTGCCGGCACTGCCGTTTTTCGTATAAATTTCGTACTTTTGTATCTTGCAACTGCAAGTACAAAGATAGCCAAACCGAGCAATAAATACAAATTATTATGTACAGAACCCATACATGCGGTGCGCTGCGTGCCGCGAACGTCGGCCAGACGGTGACGCTCGCCGGCTGGGTGCAGAAGGTGCGCAACCTGGGCGCCATGACCTTCATCGACCTGCGCGACCGCTACGGCTTGACGCAGATCGTCGTCGAGGAGCACTCGTCCGAAGAGACCCGCCGGACGGCCGCCGAACTGGGCCGCGAATTCGTCCTGCAAGTGACGGGCCGCGTCATCGAACGCGAGTCGAAGAATCCCAAGCTGCCCACGGGCGAGATCGAGATCGCGGCCGATGCGCTCGTGATCCTTAACCGCTCGGACGTTCCTCCCTTTACGATCGAGGAGGAGTCGGACGGCGGCGACGACCTGCGCATGAAATACCGCTACCTCGACCTGCGCCGCC
>ENA-ORVG01000204-ORVG01000204.1-human-gut-metagenome-genome-assembly--contig:-NODE-204-length-84883-cov-29.384378_pt1 | contig 84883 bp, 84 predicted proteins | sample MGYA00242091_ERZ509233 | MGnify/ENA primary metagenome ERZ509233 (study PRJEB26280, sample SAMEA2338840) | human gut metagenome | biome: human gut; feature: human-associated habitat; material: faeces... | reverse complement strand
TGTCCGTGACTTACCGAAAGCCTGCCGCCGCTACGGTGGCCAGCGGCAAGTGCGGCGACAGCGCCAAGTGGACGCTGGACGCCGAGGGTACTCTGACCATCAGCGGCACCGGCCGGATGTACGACTATGAGTGGCCTGCCGACAGGGGTGGGACTACGCCGCCCTGGCTTGCCAACAAGTACAGGGACAGCATTCGCGCCCTCCACGTGGAGCAGGGGATTACCTATATCGGACGCTGCGCCTTTGACAGCTGCGGCAATCTGTCTGATGTGACACTGCCCACCAGCCTGCGGATCATCGGACAGTGCGCGTTTAACGACTGCACCGCCCTGCGGAGCATCCAACTGCCGGAGGGGCTGACCACCATCAAGGAGGATGCCTTCAACGCAGCGGGGCTGGTGTCCATCACCTTCCCCTCCACCCTCAGGGAACTGAGAAACGGCGCATTCATGAACTGTGAGAAGCTCCAGAGTCTGCGGCTGCCGGAGGGGCTGACCACCATTGGTGTTTGGGCGTTCTACTGCAATCCCAACATCAGCAGTATTTATATCCCTGCGTCTGTTACAACGATCGGGGAGGAGGCATTTATCTACTACAACAATCTGGACACCGTGCGCTACGGCGGCAGCCAGAGCCAGTGGAATGCGGTGTCTGTGGCCGCCAATGCATTTCCTGATGGCGTTCGTTACGTGTACAACGTCAATTGACTGCCACACACAAAAACAGGACCGTTCACATGGAACGGTCCTGTTTTTTCATATTTTCTTTACAGGAAAAACTTCCGGTGCAGGCTGCGGCGCAGGGGCTTGCACCCCGCGATGACCAGCAGCATGGCGCCCAGCACGGTACACACCGCCAGCGGGTAGAACGACCACAGAAACGTGTCGTGCAGCCGGAACGTCACATTCAGCAGCCACTCCACCAGCACGGCGTAGCCGCCGGACAGGATGAGCCCGCCGCCGCAGATATACAGTGCGCCCGCCGGCACGTACCGCAGCAGCGCCACCACCGCCGTCACCAGCACCATGGCTGTCCCCGTCACCGGCAGGGCGAAGCTCATGAACCAGTGGCCGTGGGTGGCGCAGTTGATATACAGCAGGTACACGCCGATGACCACGAAGTCCACCGGCACGAAGATCACAGGGTTGGGCCGCTTGAACCACAGGGGCAGCACCACGGTGGTATACAGCAGCACCAGCCCGCCCACTACATAGCCGGACCATACGATGCCGCCGCTGAGCCGCCAGTCGCACAGCACGGAGATCACCGCCGGCAGCAGAAACAGTACCGTCAGCACGAACAGCACGCCCGCGCGGCTCACGTCCTCTACGCGGGGGCTGACATCCGGCGGATACGGGCTCTCGGCCTGCCCGCAGGGCAGATCGGGGTGGAACACACGGGTCCCGCACAGAGGACACACCTTTTCGCTGTCGGCCAGCTCCACGCCGCATTTGATACAATACATTGTTTTCGCTCCTTTCCCGTGTCAGCGCTGGTTGCTCTCCACCTTCACGTGGAGCCCCAGCTGCCGCAGCACACGGTAGAAATACATCTCCAGCTCCGGCTCGCGGATGCTGCGGATGCAGTTGATATACATGGTGCCGTTCCATGTCACCACACCGCAGTTGTGGGGCGCGGCGGCCTGCACACCGATGATGAAGTCCATCCGCCGGACGTAGGGGGCCATGGCCTCCGGCAGCTGCACGTTGCCCAGATTGGACAGACACAGGCAGGATTTGCACTCGCCCACGGCGTCAAACACCGCCTTCATGGCGATGTTCTTGATGAACAGCGGCATCACCCGCAGTACGGGGGACTTCTCACTGGCCACATTGGCGGCGAACTTGGCCCGCATGGTGCGGCGGTTGTTCTCCAGCCCCATCCGGTGGTGTACCTCGCCGCACAGCTCCTCAAAGCTGCACTCGCCCATGCGGGGGTCCAGCTCGGGTGTGATGTAGGACGCAAAGTTCCGCAGCGTCCGGCTGGGGAACAGGCTCCGCAGGTTCACCGGCACCAGTACCTTCACCGGCTTGCGCCGCCGGGGGTCCCGCACCTTCTCCGCCTGCAGGTTCAGAATGGCCTGCATCATGGCGGCGCACAGCAGCTCCGTCACGGAGATGCCCCGCGCCCTGGCGCAGGCGCGCACCGCATCGGCGGACAGCATCATGGTAATGAGGTTTTTGTAGCCATCCCGCTCCGCCGTGCCGCTGAGGTGGTAGGCGGTGGCCTCCTTGCGGCTGGCGGTGACGTCACCGGCATAGTGCAGGAAGCTGTCCTCCAGCTCCTCGGGGTCCGGCTCCTCCAACCGGCCCAGCACCCCGTTTTCCGCGGGGATGGCCACGCCGTACTTCTGGGTCAGGTACTCCGCTACCAGCGTCTTGAGGAAGATGAGCCCGCCGGTGCCATCGGTCAGGGCGTGGAAGAACTCCACGGCGATGCGGTCGCGGTACACCAGCACGCGGAAGGCGCAGCGCCGCACCTCCTGAAAGGGCACATGGGCCAGCGGGCAGCTTTTCTCCTCCTGAATAGGCGGCGTGTGGGGGATCTCTTCCAGATAGTACCAGAACACGCCCCGCCGCAGCCGCACAGCGATGGAGGGAAAGCGCCGCACCGTCACGTCCAGCGCGCTGCGCAGAACGGCAACGTCCACCGTCTCCGTCAGCGTGGCGGACAGGCGGAAGAAGTTGTTCCAGTTGCGGCGCTTGGCGGCGGGGTAGATCTTGGCGGCGTTGTCCAGCCGCATCCACCGGAGGCTCTGGGCGGGGGAAAGGTTCTTGGTGAGGAAGTGGTCGATGGCCTGAAAATCCTCGGCCATATTCTCCTCCAGACAGTACAGCACATAGGCGTGCCAGCGCTCCGGCGCGATGTGCAGCTTACTGCGGCAGCCGCATTGCAGCAGCTTTTCGTGGAGCAGCCGGGCATCGTCCAGCATCACCTCGTCGCCGCCGGCGAACAGCAGAGACGGCGGCAGCCCCGTCAGATCGCCGAACAGCGGCGAGCACAGCGGGTCGGTGGGATCGTCGGTGTAGCACTTGGCGTAAAACTCCAGCAGCGCCTTGGTCATGGAGGGGTCAATGTCCTTGTGCTCCTCATAGGACGCGCCGGAGCCGGTGAGATCGGTCCACGGCGAAATGCCGATGAGACCGCAGGGCAGCTCCATCCCCAGCTCCTTCAGCTTCAGGCACAGCGCGTAGATCAGCCCGCCGCCGGCGCTCTCGCCGCACAGCAGGATCTGCTTGGGCCCGTAGCCCTTTTTCAGCAGATAGCGATAGGCCTCCAGCGCATCGTCCAGCGCGGCGGGGAACCGGTTCTCCGGCGCCAGCCGGTAGGCGGCGCAGAACACCCGAACGCCGCACTCTGACGCCAGCGTGGAGGCAAAGCCCTTGGCATACTCCAGACTGCCGCAGGTATAGCCGCCGCCGTGGAGATACAGAATGACGCCGCTGCGCCGCTGATCCTTTGGCATGACCCACGCGCCCTGAAAGCTGTCAAAGGCGTGGTCCTTCACCAGCACCTCCCGCTTGTGGAGGGCGGTCATCAGCTCGCCCAGCTTGTCCTGCCCCTTGCGGGTCACCTCCAGCGAGCAGTTGGCCACAAAGGGCTTGAAGAAATTCAGTTGTGAGCGGACTAACTTTGCCGACAGTTCCATAGGCCGCGTTCCTTTCGCATATTACTTCAAACCCATATTATACCAAACCCGTCAAGCCCTGTAAACATGCAGACCCTGCATCCGTCCCGGAAAGCGCCGCACGCAAAAAAAGAGGCATCCGAAGATGCCTCTTTCCGTCTGTTTTGCTTACTCCTTGGTGTGTACGTTGATGAACTCCGCCCGCAGCTTGGAGTAGAGGATGGTCTGGCTGCTGTATAGCCCGCAGTAGCCGGACAACACGTAGCTGATGGCGCAGGCGATGGCAAAATACAGCATGGCGTCGGCGCCGAACAGCTCCACGCTCAGCACCACCGACGCGATGGGGCAGTTCACCGCGCCGCAGAACACGGCCACCAGCCCGATGGCGGCGGCAAAGCCCGGCGGCAGGCCCAGCAAAGCCCCGGCGGCACAGCCGAAGGTGGCCCCCACGAAGAAGGAGGGCACCACCTCGCCGCCCTTGAAGCCGCACCCGATGGTGACGGCGGTGAACAGCAGCTTCAGAAGCCACGCCCACCCACTGGCCTCACCGGTCAGGGCGCGGCTGATGACGTCCATGCCCGCACCGTTGTAGTCTGTGGTGCCCAGCAGCAGTGTCAGCGCGATGATGACCGCACCGCCTGCCGCCGCACGGAGGTAGCTGTTCTTCATCAGCCGCTCCGCCAGGTGCTCCGTGACGTGGAGCCCGCGGCAGAACAGAATACTCACCAGGGCGCAGAGGATGGCCAGCACGACCACCAGCAGCAGCGTCCAGCCGTCCAGCGCCGGCATGACTACGGTGAAGCGGGTGGGCGGCACACCCATCCACAGCGACACCAGATACCCTACCATGGCCGCCGTGATGCAGGGGACAAGCCCTGCGTAGTACAGTACGCCCACACTGATGACCTCCAGCGCGAACACCGTGGCGGTCAGGGGCGTGCCGAATAGCGCGGAGAACACGCCGCTCATGCCGCACAGCGTGGCCAGGGGCAGGTCCTTCTCCCCCAGATGCAGCAGCCGCCCCGTGCGGTAGCCGATGCCGCCGCCGATCTGCAGAGCCGCGCCCTCGCGTCCGGCACTGCCGCCGCACAGGTGGGTGATGACGGTGGACACGAAGATCAGCGGCACCAGAAGCACCGGCACCTCCTTGCCGAAGTGTACCGACTCGATGACGGCGTTGGTGCCCCTGCCCTCCAGTTTACATAATTTATACAGCCCCGCGATGACGAGACCGCCCGCCGGCAGCAGATACAGCACCCAGGGGTGGGCCAGCCGCACCTCCGTGGCATAGCTGACGCCCAGGTGGAACAGCGCGCCCACCATGCCGCCCACGCCGCCTACCAGCCCGCCGATGACCAGCCATTTCAGCATGGCGTCGGCGTACAGCCCAATGCGCTCCAGATATTTCCGCAGCCCTTCCATATTCCACTTACCGCCTTTTCTCTCTTGTTCCGGGGCCTGCGTCCGCAAGCCCGCAGCACGGTATTCTACCATGTTCCGGCGGGACTGTCAAACCGCCTATGGCGGACAAATATTCTTTGTACGAAACTGAAAATTTTTCAGGCTCACTGACATATTTTCGTTTTCCCTGTTGATTCCGCCGAAGCTTTGCCGTATACTATACATTAGCAATAGCAAAACGAACAAAGAAGGACCAATCAACCATATAAACAGGAGGAAAACCAAATGAAATACGGTCGTACTTTCAATTTCTCCGCGGGCCCTGCCATGATGCCGGAGCCCGTCCTGGAGGAGATCCGCGATGAGATGATGAACTACCGCGGCAGCGGCATGTGCGTCATGGAGATGAGCCACCGTTCCAAGGTGTTCCAGCAGATCATCGATGAGGCCGAGGCCGATCTGCGTGACCTGATGGGCATCCCCGATAACTACAAGGTGCTGTTCATCCAGGGCGGCGCCACCCTGCAGTTTGCCGCCGTGGCATGGAATCTGATGAAGAACGGCAAGGCCGTCTACATCGAGACCGGCGCCTGGTCCAAGAAGGCCATCGCCGAGGCCAAGAAGTACGGTGAGGTCATCGTGGCCGCCTCCTCCAAGGATAAGAATTACAGCTACATCCCTGACTGCTCCGATCTGGACATCCCCGAGGATACCGATTATGTCTATATCTGCGAGAACGAGACCATCCACGGCGTGACGTGGAGCAAGCTGCCCAACACCAAGGGCCACGTGCTGGTGTCCGACCAGTCCTCCATGTTCCTGAGCAAGCCCTGCAACGTCTCCGACTACGGCATGATCTACGCCGGCGTCCAGAAGAACGTAGGCCCCGCCGGCATGGTGGTGGTCATCATCCGCGAGGATCTGATCCGCGAGGACATCGACCCCAAGATGCCCATCTACATGAGCTATAAGACCCACGCTGACAACGGCTCCATGTACAACACCCCCAACTGCTGGGCCATCTACTGCTGCGGTAAGGTGTTCAAGTACCTCAAGAGCATCGGCGGCCTGGAGGAGATGCACAAGCGCAACATCGCCAAGGCCAAGGTCATCTATGACTTCCTGGATCAGTCCAAGATGTTCAAGGGTACCGTGGAGCCGGAGTTCCGCAGCCTGATGAACATCCCCTTCGTCACCGAGAGCGCCGAGCTGGACGCCGAGGTGGTGGCCGCCACCAAGGCCGCAGGTTACGACAACCTGAAGGGCCACAAGTCCGTGGGCGGTCTGCGCGCCTCCGTGTACAACGCCATGCCCATCGAGGGTGCTGAGGCGCTGGTGGAGTTCCTGAAAAAGTTCGAGGCCGAGCATACGAAGTAACAACTTGCAAAGGGGATGTTAAGTCCCTCCCACCGGCTGATTTCTGTCACCGGTGCCGCCCGGAGCGGCTGAGCCGTGGTATTTCTGCCGCATACACGCCGGGGCAAACACCCGCCGGCAGGGCGATGCAGGGGGGCGTCCCCGGCGCCCCCTGACAAACATCAACAAATTGTAATAGCAAAGGAGAATATTACCATGCGTATTCTGGTTACTGACGGTATGGACAAGACCGCGATGGCGCAGCTGCGCGAGATGGGTCACGAGGTGGTGGAGCAGTTCTACGAGCCGGATCAGTTGGGCAAGGCCCTGCGCGATTTCGACGTGGTGGTGGTCCGCTCCAAGACCAAGGTCCGCGCCAACCACATCGACGAGGCCAAGGGCAGCCAGCTGAAGCTGATCATCCGCGGCGGCGTAGGCGTGGATAACATCGACGTGAAGTACGCCGAGGCCAATGGCATCGCCGTGAAAAACACCCCCAGGGCGTCCTCCCAGTCCGTGGCGGAGCTGGCCATGGGCCACATGTTCGCCTGCGCCCGCTACATCTCCGATGCCGGCTACACCATGCGCAACGGCGAGTGGAAGAAGAAGGAGTACGGCAAGGGCATCGAGCTGCAGGGCAAGACCCTGGGCATCGTGGGCTTTGGCCGCATCGGCCAGCATCTGGGCGTCATGGCCAAGGCCATCGGCATGAACGTCATCGCCTTCGATATTTTCCACATCCCCGGCATCGAGGAGCAGCTGGGCATCCCCTATGTGGAGATGGACGAGCTGCTGGCGAAGTCTGACTTCGTATCCGTCCACGCGCCCGCTGTGGACGGCGGTGCGCTGATCTCTGCGGAGAACATCGCCAAGATGAAGGACGGCGTGGTGGTCATCAACACCTCCCGCGGCACCAATGTGGACGAGGCCGCTCTGCTGGCTGCGCTGGAGTCCGGCAAGGTCCGCGCTGCCGGTCTGGATGTGTACGCCGACGAGCCCGCCACCAACAAGGCGCTGTACAGCCATCCCATGGTGTCCTGCACGCCGCACATCGGCGCTGCGACGGTCGAGGCCCAGAAGCGCATCGGCGCTGAGATCGTGGACATCATCAAGGCCATGTAACTGCGCTGCGACGCTGCCTATCCAGCGTCCGCGCATCCAAAAATCAACCATAAAAAATCAGCTGCCTGTGGGGGCAGCTGATTTTTTATGTACTTTTCCGCGCCGTTACTTCAGCACGATCTGGTTGTCCGCCGCGCCGAAAATGTCCTTCCACGCGGCGTCCACCTTGCTGCCCTCGCCGCCGCAGGCCGCCAGAGACAGCACCAGCAGCGAGGCCAGAAAAATCGTAAAAAATCTCTTCATGATGAAGAACCTCCGTTTTTTGCGGTGTTTTGCGCCGGACAGCGCGCTTTATCCGACATCTATTAGAGGGACGGATCGCGGCAAAGGTTCCGTATCATGAAAAAAAGGCGCTCCGCGCCGAAGTGTCCCGATTTCGGGACACGTTATCCGCTATGCTGGAAGGCAGAAAAGGAGGTGCGCACTATGACCACGATCTCTATCCTTTGCACCATGTGCGGTGCGGCGGCTCTGTCCAGGGGCATCCTGAGGGTCATCGAGTATATCGGCCGGTAGCTGACCGTTGACAACTGCCCATCCGTTCTATATAATATTTTGTGTAAAAATTTACAATATCTACCGATATACGGAACGATATTACATAATAAGCGTTATTAGAACGAGAAAGGACATGTCATGGATATTTTTGAAAAATGCTATGCCCCTTCGCTGGCCAGTGAGCTGAAGGAGAAGGGCGTCTACCCCTATTTCCACGCCCTCCAGTCCCGTCAGGACGTGGAGGTGATGATGGAGGGCAAGCGCCGCATCATGCTGGGCTCCAACAACTATCTGGGCCTGACCACCGACCCCGTGGTGGTGGAGGCCGGCATCAAGGCACTGGAGCGGTACGGCACCGGCTGCTCCGGCTCCCGCTTCCTCAACGGCACGCTGGAGATGCATCTGGAGCTGGAGGACGCGCTGGCAAAGTTCCTGCGCAAGCCCGGCATCGTCACCTTCGGTACCGGCTTCCAGTCCAATGTGGGCATCATCTCCGCGCTGGTGGGCCGCCACGACTACGTCATCTGCGACCGTGAGAACCACGCCAGCATTTACGCCGGCTGCCAGCTGTCCTACGGCAAGATGCTGCGCTATCGCCACAGCGACATGGCGGAGCTGGAGAAGTGCCTGCAGAAGGTGCCGGAGACGGCGGGCGCGCTGATCGTCACCGACGGCGTGTTCTCCATGGGCGGTGATATTGCCAAGCTGCCGGAGATCTGCGCTCTGGCGGAGAAGTACGGCGCCCGGGTCATGGTGGACGACGCCCACGGTCTGGGTGTGCTGGGCGAGGGCGGCCGCGGCACCGCCAGCCACTTCGGGCTGGAGGACAAGGTGGACGTGTATATGGGCACGTTCTCCAAGTCGCTGGCGTCTCTGGGCGGCTACATGGCCGCATCAGCGGAGGTGGCGGAGTATGTGCGCCACGCCTCCCGCCCTTTTATCTTCTCGGCGTCCATCCCGCCGGCCAACTGCGCCACGGCGCTGGCGGCGCTGCGGCAGCTGGAGCAGCATCCGGAGCTGCCGGAACGGCTGCGCAGCCTGAGCCTGTACGCCCGCAAGGGCCTGACGGAGCGGGGCCTTACCATCCGGCCCTCGGCGCTGGAGGCTCCCACGCCCATCATCCCCATCTACACCTACGAGACGTACCGGACGCTGCGGGTGGCGGCGGACATCTACGACCGCGGCGTGTACGTGAACCCCACGCTGCCGCCGGCCACGCCGGAGGGTGAGGCCCTGCTGCGCACCAGCTACATGGCCACCCACACGGAGGCCCTGCTGGACGAGGCTATGGACATCATCGGGGAGGTAATGGCAAATGAGTAACAAGGTCGCAGTTGTCACCGGCGGCACCTCCGGCATCGGACGGGCCACGGCGCTGGCGCTGAAGGACGCAGGCTGCACCGTGTACGAGTTGTCCCGCCGTGTACAGGGCGTGGAGGGCCTGCACCACATCTCCGCCGACGTGACGAAGGAGGAATCGGTCCGTGCCGCCGTGGAGCAGATCATGGCCCGGGAGGGCCGCATCGACATTCTGGTGAACAACGCCGGCTTCGGTATCTCCGGCGCGGTGGAGTTCACCTCCACGGAGGACGCCAAGTCCCTGTTCGACGTGAACTTCTTCGGCATGGTGAACATGAACCGGCAGGTGGTGCCCATCATGCGCGAGGCGGGGCGTGGCCGCATCGTGAACCTCAGCTCCGTGGCGGCGCCGGTGCCCATCCCGTTCCAGACCTATTACTCCGCCACCAAGGCGGCGGTGAACGCCTACACCATGGCCCTGGCCAACGAACTGCGGCCCTTCGGCGTGACGGTGTGTGCCGTCATGCCCGGCGACATCCACACCGGCTTCACGGCGGCCCGCCGGAAGATCGGGGAGGGAGACGACATCTATCAGGGCCGCATCAGCCGCTCCGTGGCCCGCATGGAGCACGATGAGGAGACCGGCATGGACCCCGCCAGAGCCGGCGGCTATGTGGCCAGAGTGGCCTTGCGGGAGGGGAGCCACCACCCGCTGTACGCCATCCGCATCGACTATAAGTTCTTCGTGTTCCTGACCAAGGTGCTGCCCGCCGGTGCGCTGAACCGGCTGGTGTACCTCATCTACGGCAAATAAAAAAATGCCCATCCGTCGTATGCCGGATGGGCATTTTTTCAGCTTACATGAATTGACACAGCAAAATAGGGAACAGGACGGCGGGCATCATGTTCAGGATGCGCAGCTTCGTCAGGCTCATCACGTTCAGGCCGATGCCGATCAGCAGCAGGGAGCCGGTGAACGTCAGCTCCGCCAGCACCGCCTCGGTGAACAGCGGGGCCACCAGAGAGGCCAGAATCGTCACCAGACCCTCCACCAGCAGGACGCTGCCGCCGGCAAAGGCCACGCCGATGCCCATAGAGCTGGCGAAGGCCACCGCCGACACGCAGTCGATGATGGATTTGGCGAACAGGATGGTGTGGTCATTCTTGAGACCGCTGTCCAATCCGCCCATCACGGCCATGGCGCCCACGGCGAATACCAGCGTGCCGGTAACGAAGCCCTCAGTGATGCGGCCCATGCCGCTGAACTTTTTCTGGAGCCACTCGCCCATCCGTTCCACGGCATGTTCGATGTTCAGCAGCTCGCCCACGATGGTGCCCAGTATCAGGGACAGGATGGGGATGAGCTGGTTATTGCTGGATGACAGACCGGAGATGCCGATGCCTATAGCGAGCAGGGCGGCTGCGGTCAGCAGTGTTTGCTTCATGCGCTCGGGCATCAGCTTACCGCCGAAGGTGCCCGCAAGGCCTCCGACGATGATGGCAACGCCGTTGACCAGTGCGCCTGTGAGTATCAAGGGATCATGCCTCCTCCATGCAAGAGGTCGCGGACCACCACACTGCCCATCAGCAGCCCCGCCGTGGCGGGGACCCAGGCCACACTGGCCGGGACAGAGCGCCGCCCGGGAGGGGGCGCTTCCAGCTGCTGCGTTTCGGCGGGCTCCTCCGGACTGTACACCACCTTCAGGCGGCGGATGTCACGGGCCCGCAGCTCCCTGCGCATCACACGGGCCAGCGGGCAGCCGCTGGTCTTGGAGATGTCGGTCACCTGCAGCAGCGTGGGGTCCAGCTTGTTGCCGGTGCCCAGCGCCGTCAGGATGGGGATGCGCCGCAGGCGGGCCTGCTCGATGAGGTCCAGCTTGCAGCTGACCAGGTCGATGGCGTCCACGATATAGTCGTAATGTGTCGAAAAGAAACGGTCGCGGTGGGCGGCATCATAGGTGGCGCAGATGGGGTGGACCCGCAGCTCCGGGTCGATATCCGCGCAGCGGCGTGCCGCTACCTCCGCCTTGGACTGGCCCACCGTGGAGCGCAGGGCGTACAGCTGGCGGTTGATGTTGGTGACGGATATGGTGTCCTGATCCACCAGCGTCAGCTCGCCCACGCCGCTGCGGGCCAGGCACTCCGCCGCGTAGCTGCCCACGCCGCCCAGACCGAATACGATCACGTGGCAGCGCCGCAGCCGCGCCATAGCGTCAGCGCCCAGCAGCATCTGCGTCCGCAGAAAGGCCTCGTTCACGGTGTCAGCCAACGTACTTCATGCCGGACTGCTGCTCCGCGGCAGCGGCCTCCGCCAGGGAGGATGTCCAGTCGTTGTAATCATTGCTGGACATGGCATTCTCCACGGAGACCTGCCAGGCGGGGACATCCTCGCCCACGAAGTACATGACGTGGTAGCCGGTGTAGCTGCCCTCGTTGTAGACGATGCCGGTGTCGCCGGACTTGCGGGCGGGATCGAAGCACCAGTCGTTGAACTCGGAGACCATCTGACCCTTGGTGATCTTGGTGTACAGACCGCCGTTGGTGTTGGAGCCGGCGTCGTCGCTGAGCTCATTGGCCAGAGCGGCGAAGGCATCCTCGGTGCCGCCGTTGGCCTGCCACCGGGCCAGGGCGTCCTCGGCCTTGGCCTTGGCCTCATCCTTGCGGGTGGCCAGATCAGTGTCATAGGTGTCGGAGCTGGAGTCCAGATCGGAGGTGCTCACCTGGAACAGGATGTGGCGCACGTCCACGGTCTTGTACTCCTGACGTCCCACAGAGTGGAACACCACCACGTAGCTGTTGGGATCGTCTGTCACTACAGCGCTCTCGCCGGAGGTGCGGGCCTTGTCGAATACCCAGGTGCTCAGGGCAGAGCCGTTGTTGGAGCCGGCGTCCACGCTGCTGTAAGAGCCGGTGCTCTCATAGTCGGCGGCGATGACGGACAGGGACTCGCCGGCCTGATAGCGCTCCAGCGCAGCGGCGGCAGCCTCGGCAGCGGCGGTCTTGGCAGCCGCTGAGGCGGCCTCGGTGGGCTGAACGGTGTTGCCGTCGGCGTCGGTGGTGGAGTCGGCGGTGCCCTTGAAATAGATATACTCATAGGAGGCCACGTCGAAGTCGCTGCTGTTGGCCTGATAGTACTCCTCCAGCTGGGACTCGGTGTAGCTCAGCCCCTCCTGATAGTGCTGCATGTAGTGGGTGGCGACTTCCTCCAGCGTCATCATCTTCTTGAAGGTGCTGACGGTCATGGTGCTGCCGTAGGCCAGCTTCAGGTAGCTCTTCAGGGTGTAGCCCTGCTCCTTGGCGCCGGCGGTGATGCTGTCGATGACCTCGTTCACCTCGGCGCGGATGTCGTCATCCTCGCCCATGCCGTTGGCCTCGGCCTCTTTGGCGGCCATGACCTGAACGGACAGCTGACGGGTGGCGTAATCACGGAAGAACTGGTCCCAGGTGATGTCGCCCTCATCCGTGACCTGCAGCAACATCTTGGCGGTGTCGCTCATGTTCTGCTTGTCCATGGCCACAGAGGTGTCGATGCCGTAGAAGGAGCTGTAACCGGAGTTGATGATGCTGTTCTTGATGCCATAGTAATAGTAGTTCATCTGGGCGGCGGTATAGTTCTCGCCGTCCACGGTGATGGCGGTGGCGCTGCGCTCCAGCACGCCGGAGTTCACCACCACCAGCAGGGCGGCCACCAGCACGAACACCACCGCGATGGTGCCGTACAGACGGTTGGCCTTGCGCTGCTGGGCCTTCTCCTCCGCCTCGCGGATGGCTTTGGGGTCCTGAATACCCTGGCTGGCCAGATCCTGGCGGTTCTTCTTTTCTCTTGATGCGCTCATTTGCTTCATTCCTCTCAAAAACGGGCATAATACGCCCTTGGTGATAAAATGCCTGCTTATTATACAGGATTACGCGCCGTTCCGCAAGGGGCAAGCGCAGGGAATTTATGAACATTCCGGAAAGATACGGGCGCTTCTGCCGGAATATGGGCGGCGGAAGCAGCCCCGCAGAGTGGGCGGCGCGGCCCTTTTCGGACAAAACGAAGCGCCCCTCCGCGCAAGGCGGAGGGGCGCTCAGCGATGGGCAGCGGCCGCGTTATAACCTGCACAGCTCGCAGGTGGGTTGTCTCCAACTGACTTTACTGCTTCCAACTTCCGGCCGCATGCAGCAGCGGGGAGGCCTGCAAACCATCCGTTGATCCGACATCCCCTATAACCAATGTCAGGATAAAAAAGACCGCTGCCCATCGCTGAGGGCGGGCGCGTGGCCGTGCCCGCCGGACTCTATGATATAGTGTACCAGCTCCGCCCGTCGAATACAGGCGGAAGCCAGACGCGGAACGGTTTTCTCAGTTGTCGCCGTCCTCGTCGTCCATCAGCTGCTCCATAAACAGGTCGTACACGCGGTTCAGCTCCTCGTCACTGTCCAGTGTGCTCAGCAGCTCCTCACCGTTTTCCGTAATGGATTTCAGGATCACCAGACCGAACTCCTCGGCGGCAGCTTCATCGGCCTCGTCATCCACCGTAGGGAAGAACGCCATGTACGTCTGGCCGTCCACCTCAATGGCGTCCACGTACTCCAGCTCGATCTCGTTGCCGTCCTCATCGGTCAGGGTAATAAAATTGGGGCCGAATTCCTCACTCATGGGAGATCCTCCTTCGATGTTGTCGTGCCCCTACTATAACGGTTTCCACGGGAAAATGCAAGTGCGATTCTGCCGCGTTTTCCGGCGTCTGGGGACTGAAAACCACCGGAAACGGGGAAAATAAAGGGATTCAGCCCTTCCAAACGGGCGATTTTTGCGGAAATAGCAGGTTTTCGGGAGTTGACAGGCATGGTAAAATAATCCGTATAGTGGGTTTTTATAGGGCTTTCGTGGGAAAGTCCGGCATTCCGCCCACCAGTAAAACCAACAGAGAAAGGAAGGTGCCCTGTAATGGATGAACGCAGACGCAGACAGGCTGCCGGCCGCACGGACCGGACGCAGAGCGCCCGAGAGATAGACAATAACGGACAGGAGCGTGCTCCCCGCCGCCGCGGCTGGCACACCGCCGGCCGCGTCATCGGCACGATCCTGCTGGTGATGGTGCTGACCATGGCCATTTTTGCCGGTATTTTCAGCGCCTACATCAACAGCAGCATGCGCGGGAACGTCGAGGTCTATCTGGACGAGTTTGAGTCGAAGGTATCCACAGAGCTGTATTATCAGGAGCCATCCACTGAGGAATGGACCATGTACCAGACACTGTTTCTGGATTCCGAGAACCGCATCTGGGCCAACCTGGACCAGATCCCCAAGAACCTGCAGGAGGCTGTGGTGGCCATTGAGGACAAGCGCTTTTACAAGCACCACGGCGTGGACTGGTACGGTACCGCCCGCGCCATCCTCAGCACCCTGTTCGGCGGAAATGTCCAGGGCGGCTCCACCATCACCCAGCAGCTGGTGAAGAACGTCACCGGCGACAACCAGAACACCGTGAAGCGCAAGGTCACGGAGATCTACCGCGCTCTGGATCTGGAGAAGCGGTACGAAAAGGACGAGATTTTGGAGGCGTACCTCAACGAGGTGTACTTCGGCCGCAGCTGCTACGGCGTGGTGACGGCGTCTCTGACCTACTTCGACAAGGACGTGTCGGAGCTGACGCTGGCGGAGTGTGCCAGTCTGATCTCCATCACCAACAACCCCTCGCTGTACGATCCCCTGCGGGCGGACTGGAGCCGTGAGAACAACCGCGAGCGCCAGCTGCTGGTGCTGGGCGCCCTGTATGAGCAGGGTACCATCGACCAGGCCACCTACGAAGCCGCCAAGGCCGAGGAGGTGGTGTTTGCCGACGGCTACACCATTCAGGGCAACTATGTGGGCAGCGATGAGAGCAAGAAGAACACCACCGGCGACACCACCGGCGACACCACCGGCGACACCGCCGGCAGCGATACCCAGGAGGATACCCAGGAGTCCACCGCCACCGCCAGCCAGTCCTACTTCACCGACGCGGTCATCGACGACGTGGCCTCCGCTCTGGTGGAGAAGTACGGCCTGACCGACATCACCGATGCCAACGGCAAGGTGACCACCGCCTTTGAGCAGGGCGTCAACATGGTCTACGGCAAGGGCTACAAGATCTACACCACCCAGAACCCCACCTACCAGAAGATCGCGGAGGAGGTCTGCTCCGATACGTCCAACCTGCCCTACACCACCACGTACACCGATTCCTACGGTGAGACGAAGACGGAGCAGCTGCAGGTGGGCATGACCATCGTAGACCCCTACACCGGCTACGTGGTGGCCATGGTGGGCGGTGCCGGCGTCAAGCAGGTGGACCGCGGCTGGAACTGGGCCACCAGCGCGCGGCAGTGCGGTTCTGCCATCAAGCCCGTGTCCGTCTACGCCCCCGCCCTGGATGACGGCACCATCAACGGCGCCAGCGCCATCGACGACTATCCGGTGATGGTGCTCAACGGCTCCGCTTACCCCAAGAATTCCAACGGCCGCTACATGGGACTGACCCCGCTGCACACCGCCATCGCACGATCCACCAACACCTGCGCCGTCCGCGTGGTGCAGGAGTACGGCACCGGCCGGTCCTATGACTTCATGACCAGCAAGCTGGGCTTCACCACCCTGACGTATCAGGATTCCCAGCAGGTGGGCAACATGGGTCTGGGCGGTCTGGACCGCGGCGTCACCACTGAGGAGATGGCCGCCGCCTTCGGCGCTTTCACCAACCAGGGCGTCTACACCGCGCCCCGCACCTTCATCCGCGTGGAGGATTCCGACGGCAACGTGGTGCTGGAGAACGAGGCCGAGTCCTCCGTGGCCATGAAGGACACCACTGCTGCGCTGATGAACAGCCTCCTGCAGGAGGTAGTCAACGGCGGTACCGGCTATGAGGGCCGGATCAGCGGTATGCACGTGGCCGGTAAGACCGGTACCACCAACAACGATCAGGACCGCTATTTCGTGGGCTACACCCCGTATTACAGCTGCGCCGTGTGGGTGGGCTACGTCCACAACCAGCGCATCGTGGCCAGCGGCAACCCCGCGGCCTCCATGTGGCAGAAGGTGATGAGCCGCGTCCACGAGGGGCTGGAGGACAAGGACTTCTTCAGCTGCTCCGGCCTGACCTACGTGTCCGTCTGTGCCGACAGCGGCCTGCTGGCCACCGAGGACTGCGCCCTGGACTGCCGCGGCAGCCGCGTCTACTCGGCGCTGGTGGCGGCGGACAACGCGCCCTCCGCAAGCTGCAACCTGCACACCAGTCCCGATTATACCGTGGCCTTCGTGGATGAAAACGGCGAGACCACCATGGCCAGCGGCTCCATCCTGAACTACGAGCGCCAGCGCCTGCCCGGCTACGAGGATCTGGAGGCCGAGGACGACTTCATGCTCCTCTACGGCGGCACCAGCGGCGGCGATGATGATTGGGACGGCTTCTTCGGCGGCTCCGATGACGACGACGATGATGACGATGTTCACACCAGCTGGTGGGGATAAAACACAAGCAACATGAAAAAAGAGCGCGTTCCCGCGGGAACGCGCTCTTTTCCGTACATTTGCGGGGCAAAAAAATAAAATGCCGAAGCCCCTTTTCAAACGCCGCAGCCTGTGTTATAATAGAACAAACATTCCATTCGGAGGAGGCGAGGGTATGGCGGATCGGGTCATTTTCCACTGCGATCTCAACTGCTTTTTCGCCTCGGTGGAGCTGCTGGACAAGCCGGCACTGCGGGAGGTACCGGTGGCCGTCTGCGGAGATCCCGCCTCCCGCCACGGCATCATCCTGGCCAAGAACGAGCCCGCCAAGCGCAGGGGCGTCCAGACGGCGGAGACGGTGTGGCAGGCCAGGCAGAAGTGCCCGAACCTGATCCTGCTGCCGCCCCACCACGGACTGTACGCCCAGTATTCCCGCCGTATCAACACCATCTATGGGCAGTATACCGATCTGGTGGAGCCCTTCGGCATCGACGAGAGCTGGCTGGACGTCACCGGCAGCCTGCACCTGTTCGGCGGCGACGCCAGACAGCTGGCGGATGACATCCGCGCCCGCCTGCGGCAGGAGGTGGGACTCACCATCTCCGTGGGCGTGTCCTTCAACAAGGTGTTCGCCAAGCTGGGCAGCGACTACAAAAAGCCCGACGCCACCACCGTTATTTCGCGGGAGAACTGGCGGGACATCGTGTGGCCTCTGCCGGTGGGGGATCTGCTGTTCGTGGGCCGCGCCGCCCGGCGCACATTGGGGCAGTACGGCGTGGAGACCATCGGCCAGCTGGCCGCCTGCAAGCCGGAGATGCTGGAGCAGCTCATGGGCAAGATGGGCGTCCAGCTCTACCGCTACGCCAACGGGCTGGACGATGCGCCGGTGCGCCCGCAGCATCAGCGGGAGCCGGTGAAGTCTGTGGGCAACAGCACTACGTTTCCCGAGAATCTGACCCGCTGGGAGGAGATCCGCAGCGGGCTCCAGCTCCTCAGCGACAGCGTGGCGGGCCGATTGCGGAAGGAGGGGCTGTACTGCGGCGGCGTGGCCGTGGCGGTGAAGGACGCCCAGTTCCGCACCGTCAGCCGCCAGATGCGGCTCGGCGCCCCCACCCATCTGATGCGGGACATCTTTGAAGCGGCGCAGGAGCTGACCCGCCGGATCTGGAAGGCGCCCACGCCGGTGCGGCTGCTGTCCGTTACCGCGCTGTATATCACGGACAGCGCCGATTCCTACCAGCAGCTGGACCTGCTGGCGGGCGACGCGCCCCTGCGGGACCAGCGGCAGGAGCAGCTGGAGAGCGCCATGGACACCATCCGCGGCAAGTACGGGCGGGACGCCATCACTTTCGGCCGCGGCGGCAAGGTGGGCTGGAACAAGGACGAATGACCCTTTACAAAAGGGCCGGTTTTGGATACAATACGAAAGGTAGGTGACGGCCGTGGGCCCGAGACAGATGTCCGTGTGCTTTTCCGGCTATCGGCCGGAGAAGCTGCCCTGGGGCGGCGACGAGTCCGACCCGAGGTGCGCGGTGCTGAAGAAGCGGCTGTACGACGCGGCGGAGAGCGCCTGCACGGAGGGCTATCGCCACTTCATCTGCGGCATGGCCCGGGGCGTGGACCTGTACGCCTGCGAGGCGGTGCTGCAGCTGCGGGAGAAGTACCGCGATGTCACGGTGGAGGCCGCCATCCCGTGCCCCAGCCAGCCGGAGGGCTGGCCGGAGGAGGAGCAGCGCCGCTGGCACGATCTGGTGGACCGCTGCGACTACGAGACGGTAGTGCAGGATCACTACGACGCGGGCTGCATGCAGCGGCGCAACCGCTACATGGTGGACCACGCGGCCATGCTCATCGCAGTCCACGACGGACAGTCCGGCGGCACCCGCCGTACCATCGAATATGCCCTGCGCCGCAGACTGGATGTGGTCATCCTGCCGCCGGTGGAGGCGTGAAAAAGGAGTTTTGATCATGACAACGTATACCTATACCCCCAAGGGCGTCTGTTCCCGGCGCATGACCGTAGCACTGGAGGACGGCGTGATCCGCGATGTCCGCATCGAGGGCGGCTGCAACGGCAATCTTCAGGGCATCAGCCATCTGGTGATCGGCATGAAGGCACAGGACGCCATCGACCGTATGCGCGGCATCCGGTGCGGCGGCAAGCCCAGCTCCTGTCCCGACCAGTTGGCCACGGCCCTGACTCAGGCGCTGGAGCAGGCCGCTCAGCAGGGCGCGTAAAGACGTATAAAAAAGATGACCGCACCGGCGGTCATCTTTTTTATACGCTTTTGGGAATTTTATTCGGTTCCGGGAAACAGCGTCCACGGCCAGCGCCGGGGCGGGGGACAGCTGACATCCAACGGCTTGCCGGTGACGGGATGGGTGAACGCCATGCGGTGGGACCACAGGGCCGTGGTACACTCGGCCTTGCTGCCGTAGCGGATGTCGCCCAGCAGCGGCAGACCGCGGGAGGCGAACTGCACGCGGATCTGGTGGGTGCGTCCGGTGTGCAGCCGCACCTGCACCAGCGTCAGCTCCTCTGTGCGGCCCAGCGTCACGTACTCCAGCGATGCCTCGCGGACGCCCTTGCGCATCCGCTTCACCACGTAGCTCTTGTTCCTGGACGCGTCGCGGAACAGCAGGTCCGTCAGCGTGGCGGCGTTCTCCTGGGGATGACCCCGCAGCACCGCCAGATATTCCTTGGTGATGCGGCGCTCCGCCACGGCGGCGGTGAGCTTGCCGGTCACTTCGCGGCGGCGGGAGAACAGCATGACGCCGCCCACCACCTTGTCCAGCCGGTGGACGGTGGCGATATAGTCCGGCTGGCCCAGCGCCTGATAGTGCTGCCGCAGCAGCGCGGGCATACAGGCCCCTGTCTCACTGTCCTCCGACAGCACGCCCACGGGCTTGACGCACAGGACCAGATACCGGTCCTCATACAGGATATGTACGTCCTCCATGGCTCAGCGGCGGCGTCCGCGATAGGCATGGTGGCGGTAGCGCCTGCCGGACCGGCCGTAGCGGCGGGTGCGGCCGTACAGCCGGAACCAGACCAGCACAGCGATGACCAGCAGCACCACCACGATGGTGATGATCTTCACGGGGGTGCGGGAGAAGAACTGGCCGATGTTGTACTTGGCCAGCAGGAAGCTGCTGGCAGACACATCAGCCACGGCCAGCAGGGGAACGGTGACGTAGTCCACACCGTCATAGCTGATGGTGATGGTGCCCAGCTGATCGCCGGCGGCCACGGGGGCATTGACGCTGTCGTTGTCCAGCGTCACAGTGCGCTGCAGCTGATCCAGCTCCAGATCGTTGGGAAGCACCGCCTCAGCGTTGCTGGCGGGGTGTACCGCTACGGTGGACACCTCGTTGCTCAGGGCCACCGGCACCTCGCAGATCAGCTCGTTGGACTCCAGCACCGTGCGGGCGGAGAAGTTGTCGAAGCCCCAGTCGAACAGGCGGGCCGTCTCGGAGAAGCTCTCGGAGCGGGTGCCGCCGGTCTCGGTCTTGACTTCCTCGCAGCCCAGTACCACGCTGACCAGCGTGCGGCTGCCGCGGACGGCGGAGGATACCAGACACAGGCCCGCCGCAGTGGTAAAGCCGGTCTTGATGCCCTGTGCGCCGGAGTAGAGGTAGCCGGTCATGCGCCAGTTGGAGATGAGGGCGTTGGTGCTGTGGAGCTCCCGCTCCGTGTCGGTCATGTTGGTGGCGGGGACAGTGTAGGCCTTGGTGTTGACGATGGTCATGAAATCGTCGTGCTTCATGGCCTCCCGGGTGATGAGATAGATATCCCACGCGGAGGAGTAGTGGCCGGACTGGGTCAGACCGGTGGTGTTGGCGAAATGGGTGTTCTGGCAGCCCAGCTCCTGCGCCCGCTGGTTCATCTGCTCCACGAAGGCGTCCACGGAGCCGGCCACGGCCTCGCCCAGGATGTTGCACGTCTCGTTGGCGGAGATCACCAGCATGCAGTACAGCAGCTGCTCCACCGTCAGCGTCTCGCCCACCTTGATGTCGGCGGTGCTGCCGTCCTCCACCATGCCCTTCATGGCGGACTCGGTGGCGGTGATGCCCTGGTCCATTCGCAGCTGGCCGCGGTCCACGGCCTCCAGCACCAGCAGGGCGCTCATGACCTTGGTGATGCTGGCCATGGGCAGCTCCTGGTGGATGTTCTTATCGTACAGGACGGTGCCGCTGTCGGCATCTACCAGAATGGCGGCCTTGGCACGGATGTCGGGGTCCTCCAGCGCCAGCGCCTGCGGGGTCAGCAGGGTACACAGCAGACAGGTCACGAAAAAAACGGATAAAAAGCGGCGGATTTTCATAGGATTTTTTCTCCATCTATGTTATAATAGCAATGTGTAAGGCGGACAGGCTGTGCCCGCCGGAATGTACGGCATTCATTATACGCGAAAACGTGGGGGGAGTCAACTGTGGGCGGACGGATAAAACTGTCAAAAACAGAGACCTTTCTGCTGGCGCTGACGGCGCTGTTTCTGGTGACGGCAGTGTCCGTGCGCCTGCTGACGCCCCGCGCCGCCGCGTCGCAGTATACGGTGGAGGCCCTGACGCCGTCGGAGGAGACGGAGGAGAACAGGGTGAATATCAACACGGCTTCGGCATCGGAGCTGGACGCGCTGCCCGGCATCGGACCGGTGCTGGCCCAGCGCATCATCGACCGCCGCACGGAGCAGGGACCGTTCACCTCGGTGGAGGAGCTGCTGGAGGTGGACGGTATCGGGCAGGCCACACTGGACGGCCTGCGGGAGTTTATCACGGTAAAGGAGACAAAGGAATGAAAATATTGGTCGTGGACGATGAAAAGCTGCTGGTGAAGGGCGTAAAATTCAATCTGGAGAACGAGGGCTACGAGGTGACGGCGGCCTACGACGGCGCCGCCGCAGTGGAGCTGGCGAAGAAGGAGAATTTCGACCTCATCGTCATGGACGTGATGATGCCCGGCCTGTCCGGCAGCGAAGCCTGCATGCAGATACGGGAGTTTTCGGACGTGCCCATCATCATGCTGACAGCCCGCAGCGAGGACAGCGACAAGCTGATGGGCTTTGCCTGCGGCGCCGACGACTATGTGACCAAGCCCTTCAATATTCTGGAGCTGAAGGCCCGCATCCGCGCCCTGCTGCGCCGCGCCGGCGGTCCCGCCGCCCAGGCGCCCCAGCGCGCACCGCTTCTGACGGTGGGGGACCTGAGCCTGGACACGGAGGAGCGGGTGGCCATCCGCGATGGAAAGACCATCGACCTGACCGCCAAGGAGTACGACCTTATCGAGCTGCTGATGAAGAACCCGCGGCGGGTGTACAGCCGCGAGAGCCTGATGGATCTGGTGTGGGGCTACTCCTACGCCGGAGATTACCGGACGGTGGATGTCCACATCCGCCGCCTGCGGGAGAAGCTGGAGCCGGACCCTGCCAGGCCGGTGCATATCATGACCAAGTGGGGAGTGGGTTACTATTTCAAGGGAGAAAGTCAGCCCACCGTCTGAGACGGTGCGGAGCAAGATCTCGGCGCTGGGCCGGAGGCTGCGGAGCAGAGCGACGCTGCAGTTCAAGTTCAGCCTGAGCTATATTCTGGTGATCGCGGCGGTGCTGATCCTGCTGAACTCCTACCCGCTGCTGGTGTCCCAGAACCTGATGGTGTCCTCTACCCAGGCCAACCTGAGAAGCACCGCCAAGGTCATCGAGTCGGCGCTGATGGGCCTGGAGCAGCTGACGGAGGAGAACGTCAACGCGGCCCTTTCGGGTCTGAACGAGGCGGGCGCCACCCGCATCATGGTCACAGACAGCGCCGGCCTTGTGGTGTACGACACCCGCCAGGGCAACGATGCCGTGGGGGAGTACGCCCTGTACTCCGTGATCGCCTCGGCCCTGAAGGGCAGCGACACCTTCTACTGCCGCTATGACGGCGAGGCGTTCCTCAGCCGTATGGCCACGCCGGTGGTGTACCACAGCCAGACGGTGGGCGCGGTGTACGCCTACGACTACGACACGGAGCAGGCGGCGCTGCTGCAAAGCTTCCGCAGCAACCTGCTGACCATCTCCGTGATGATCGCACTGCTGGTGACGGGTCTGAGCATCATGCTCTCCCGCATGCTGACGCGGCAGATCAGCGGCCTTCTGCAGGCCATCCGCAACGTTCGCGAGGGCGCGTACAGCCACCGCGCCGATGCCAGCGGCACCGACGAGATCGCCCAGATCGCGGCGGAGTTCAACAGCCTCACCGACCGGCTGCAGACCACGGAGAACGCCCGCCGCCGGTTCGTGTCCGATGCCAGCCATGAGCTGAAAACGCCGCTGGCAGGCATCCGCCTGCTGACGGATTCCATTTTGCAGACCGACAACATGGACCCTGAGACCACAAAGGAGTTCGTTACCGACATCGGCCGGGAGGCGGAGCGGCTCAGCCGCATCACCGAGAACCTGCTGCGCCTGACGCGGCTGGACGGCGGCGTGGTGCCGTCGGCCTACCCCGTGGCGGTGGGGCCGGTGCTGCAGCGGGTGGAGCGGATGCTGGGCATGGTGGCCGCCGAGAAGGGCGTGGTCATTTCCGGCGCAGTATCGGAGGACGCGGTGGCTCTGGCCACCGATGACGACGTACACCAGATCCTCTACAACCTGATGGAGAACGCCATCAAGTACTCCGCCCCGGAAAACGGCTTCGTGCGGGTGGAGGTGTCTGTGCAGGACGGACAGGTGGTCATCACCGTTACTGACAACGGCATCGGCATCCCCGATGAGGACCTGCCCCACATCTTCGACCGTTTCTACCGCGTGGACAAGATGCGTTCCAGAGAGGTGGGCGGAACCGGTCTGGGCCTGTCCATCGTGAAGGACACCATCGAGGGACGCGGCGGCGCCATCTCCGCCGGCCACGGGCCGGATGGCGTGGGCACGACGTTTACCGTCCGTCTGCCGCTGGCGCAGCGAGAGGAGGAAGCATGAGAGGGATGAGACATTTCCTGGCGGCGCTGCTGACCGCGGCGCTGCTGCTGAGTCTCGCCGCCTGCGGCAGCACCAACTCTGCCGGCCAGCTGCGTCTTTACTATCCGGCGGAGCTCAGCACCAAAAGCCGCAGCACCGGCGGCGGCGACGCCATCGCCAGCGTGCAGGTGGACTGGCAGCAGATCGGCGGCGATCAGCTGGGCCGTCAGCAGCAGGCTCAGTACATCATGGAACAGCTGCTGGGAGCGTGCAAGGCGTCGGGCTTCACCAGCCCCGTGCCGGACGGCACCGCCCTGCGCAGCTGTACCGTCACCGGCGGCACGGTGTCGGTGGATCTCAGCAGCGAATACGACCATCTCACCGGCATCGACCGCACCATCGCCGACTACTGCATCACCCTGTCGCTGCTGCAGCTCACCGGCATCTACGCCGTGCGCATCACGGTGATGGACGTGTCGCCTGCCAACCATGAGGAGGTTTACACCTCGGCGCAGGTATTGCTCACCAGCCCCGAGGACATCGTGCGCACCGTAGAGGTAACGCTGTACTTCCCCGATGAGTTGGGCAACCTGACGGCGGAGGAACGGCGGCTTACGGTGTACGAGGGCGAGACCCCGTCGGAGGCGGTGGTGAAGGCCCTGACGGAGCGGCCCATGGACATCTATGCAGGGCTGGAGCGCCTGCTGCCCAAGGGCTTCACCGCTCTGGCCGCCAGCGTGGAGGACGGCACCTGCTATCTGAACCTGCCGGGCAACGTGGTGTCCCTGCTGCCGGAGGACAGCCAGAAGCAGCGCATAATGCTGGAGGGTCTGGTGAACTCCCTGTGCTCGCTGGAGGGCGTGGAGCAGGTACAGATTTTGCTCAACGGCGACTACCAGATGCTGCTGGGCACCCAGCCCGTCAGCCGCCCGCTGCTGCCCACGGAGTAAAATGTGACAGAAACAGGCGTCTGTGCATGGCACAGACGCCTGTTTGCTGCAAAAATATCCCAGACGCGCCGAAAGCCGCACCATCGTGCGGCTTTCTGACGATTTGAGGATAGAAAGGAAAAGCAATTCATGTTATGAATCACTGTGGATATGATACACGGTAAGACTTTTTTTGTAAAGCGACAAAATCTCATATTTCCATTAGAGAATGTCATAGATACATAAAACCCATGGAGCCGGACAGGATAACAGGGTTGCCATGGCGCGGCAAAAGTGCTATCATAATGGGGCATTATGTCACTATGATAATTCGTCATGATGGGAGGCAGAGCTATGGACACGAAAAAGCTGGCGGCCTTGGCGGCGGCGGTGCGGCTGGGCAGCTTCACCCGCGCGGCGGAGGAGCTGGGCTACACCCAGTCCGGCCTGACCCACATGATGAACAGTCTGGAAAAGGATGTGGGCTTCCCCGTGCTGGTGCGCAGCCGCAGCGGTGTGCGCCTGACCCCCGCGGGCCAGCGTATCTTCCCGCTGGTGCAGGAGTGTTTGGCGGGGGCGGAGGCGCTGGAGCACGAGATCCTGCTCATCAACACCCATCAGGAGGAGAGCGTCCGCGTGGCGGCCTACGACTCCATCGCCCGTCACTGGCTGCCGGAGGTGATCCAGCAGTTTCGCAGAAACCAGCCCGGCATCGGCGTGGACATCCAGATGGGCAGCGTACAGGAGGTCTACCGCTGGGTACAGGAGGGCCGCGTGGACCTGTGCTTCGCCAGCCGTCAGGAAAGCGTGGCGCTGGACTGGATACCCATGCAGGACGATGAACTGCTGGCTATCCTGCCGCCGGACTACGACAACGGCGGCCGCAGCGCATTTCCGGTGGAGGAGTTCACCGGCAAGGAGTTTCTGATGCCCTCCATGGGCTTTACACTGGACATCATGCGGGTGCTGAATCGCCACGGCGTCACGCCGCTGATCCGCACTACCCAGGTGTCGGACAGCGTCATCCTCTCCATGGTAGAGCACGGTCTGGGCGTCAGTATGCTGTCGCGCCTGGTGCTGCAAGGGCGTCAGGGCGGCGTACAGGCCCTGCCGCTGGCCCCGCGGGCCGTCCGCGAGCTGGGCATGGCCTCCCGTCCCCGCAGGGAGCTGCGCCCCATGGTCCGGCGGTTCATGGCCGAAGCGCGGGAAATGATCGGGAAAACGTAACACTTGTGAGGATTTTATGCTGGAATTTCAGGAACTGACCGTGAAGGAGGGCGCGCGACTGCGCCCGTATTACGAAACGTGTGATTACCGCCTGTGCGAGTACTCGCTGGGCGTGAAGCTGATGTGGCGGGACTACCTGCACCCCTGGTTCACGGAGGCGGCGGGCTGCCTTATCATCCGCAACTGCATCGAGGGGCAGTACGTGTTCGACTACCCCATTCTGGGACCGGAGGGCGACGCCGGCGCGGCTCTCACTGCCATCGAACAGTACTGCGGCGACAAGGAGCTGCCGCTGGTGCTGTCCGTGGTGCCGGAGGACAAGGCGTCCCAGCTGGTGCTGCGCTACCCCCGCGTCACCGTCATCAGCGAGCGGCCGTGGAAGGACTACCTCTACCACACCGAGGATCTGGCCCAGTTTGCCGGACGGCGGTACAGCGGCCAGCGCAACCACATCAATAAGTTCCGCCGCGACTATCCCGATGCGGCGTTTGTGGCGCTCACCGATCCCAACGACCCCCGCCTGACGGCGTTCTGGGCCGACTATGAGGCGGAGTTCCACAAGACCGGCCCTCTGGCCAAGCAGGAGCTGGCCCTGGCCCAGGAGATGTTCTCCCTGCTGGATACCGGCTGGTTCTGCGCCGGCGGCATGCTGGCGGAGGGCCGTCTGGTGGCCGTCAGCCTGGCGGAGAAGTGCGGCGGCACGCTGGTGAACCACATCGAGAAGGCACTGTACTCCCACGCAGGCGCGTATCCCGCCATCGTGCAGGCCTTTGCCGCCTGCTACGGCGACGGCTGCGACTGGATCAATCGGGAGGACGATGCCAGGGACAAGGGGCTGCGCACCTCCAAGCTCCAGTACCTGCCGGCGGCGCTGGGCGGCAAGGTGCGGCTTCAGGTGGGCACGGAGCTGGATATCCTGAAGCGGGTGCCCTCCCTGAAAACGGAGCGCCTGACCCTGACGGCCCTGCGCCCTTCGGATAGGGATGCCTACAACGCCCTGTGTCTGGACGACGACCGCAACCGCTGGTGGGGCTACGACTACCGCACCGGTCTGGGGGACAAGCCCCTGACGGAGGACTATTTTCTGGACGCGGCCAAGGCGGACTTCGCCGCCCGCCGCGCCGTGAACTTCGCTGTGCGCCTGAAGGGCAGGCTCATCGGCGAGGTGGTGCTGTACCGCCCCGACTTCCGCGGCGGCTTCGAGCAGGGCTGCCGCATCGCGCCGGAATACGCCGGTCACGGCTATGGCACCGAGGCCTTCGCCGCCGCGGCGGACTGGGCGCTGTACCATCTGGGCTTGCAGCGGGTGGTGGCCAAGTGCTTTAAGGAGAACGAGGCGTCCCGCCGGATGTTGTCGTCCTGCATGCGCCCCAACGGCGAGGATGATACGTATTACTATTTCGAAAAGCTGGTCTGACCGCATAACCCCACGCACCTCTGCGCACAATGAGCGCGGAGGTGTTTTTTTATGCTTTATGAAACGCTGACGGATCTGCTGAACAACGACCCCGCCGCCTACGAGTATTTTTACGCCCTGCCAGCGGAGATGCAGACGGCCCTCCGGCAGCAGGGGAGCGTCCACTCCCTGCCCCAGCTGAAGGAGGCCGCCGCCGACCAGCAGCTCCATCGCCGTCCCCAGGCGTTCTGAACAGGCCGCGGACACAGCCCGCGCCCATCACGCAAAAAAGAGACGGCAGAGCCGTCTCTTTTTCGCGGTTAATGGATTTTCTGCTGGATGCCGTGCAGCAGCCGGATGATCTCAGAGAACCCCAGCAGTACGGTTCCGGACAAGAACCCAGCTATCAAGGCAATTATACCATCGTCGATCACGCCGTTGCTGGCGCCCACCAGAAATAGAAATGCGCCGCAGCCCTCCCTTTTCCATGTCGTTTTACCGCTGGTACTCGAACTCCAGATCGTACATGCTGACGATGTCGCCGTCCTGAATGCCCATGTCCTCCAGCGTGTCGAACAGCCCGCTCTGGCGCAGCATCTTGTCGAAGTACAGCCGGCTCTCGTAGTCGGAGAAGTTGATGTTGCCCATGAGCCGCTGGAGCCACGGACCCTCCACCAGCCACGTGTTGTCCTCCCGCTCGATGTGCAGCGGCTCGGAGGTGTCGATGACCGGCGGCTTGGGAACGTACTCCGGCTCGTACACCGTTACCGGCGGCAGCTCGCTGAGCCGCTGGCCGATGCGCTGCACCAGCTCCCGCGTGCCCTGATGGGTGGCGGCGGACATGGCGAAGAATTCGTAGCCCAGTCCCTCCACATGGGCGCGGAAAGCGTCCAGCTGCTCCGTGTCCGCCAGCAGGTCCGTCTTATTGGCCACGGCGATCTGGGGACGGGTGGCCAGCTCGGGGCTGTACTCCCGCAGCTCGGCGTTGATGGCGTCGAAGTCGGCGATGGGGTCGCGGCCCTCGCTGCCGGACACGTCCACCAGATGCACCAGCAGACGGCAGCGGTCAATGTGCCGCAGGAAGTCGTGGCCCAGACCGGCGCCCTCGCTGGCGCCCTCGATGATGCCGGGGATGTCCGCCATCACAAAGCTGACGCCCTCGTCCACGTACACCACGCCCAGATTGGGGTACAGGGTGGTGAAGTGGTAGTTGGCGATCTTGGGGTGGGCCTTGCTGACCACGCTGAGGAGCGTACTCTTGCCCACGTTGGGGAAGCCCACCAGTCCCACGTCCGCCAGCAGCTTCAGCTCCAGTACCACGTCGTGGCTCTCTCCGGGCAGACCCGCCTTGGCGAAGCGGGGCACCTGACGGGTGGGGGTGGCGAAGTGCTGGTTGCCCCAGCCGCCGCGCCCGCCCTTGCACAGCACGAAGGGCTGGTCGTCGGACATGTCCTTGATGATCTCACCGCTCTCGGCGTCCCGCACCAGTGTGCCCCGGGGCACACGGATGGTCAGGCTCTCGCCGGCCTTGCCGGACTTGCGGCCGCCTTGGCCGTCCACGCCGTTGGCGGCCACGTATTTCCGCTTGTAGCGGAAGTCCATCAGCGTGGACATGTTGTCGTCCACCACCAGGATGATGGAGCCGCCGTCGCCGCCGTCGCCGCCGTCGGGGCCGCCTGCCGCGATGTACTTTTCACGATGGAACGCCACCGCGCCGTTGCCGCCGTTGCCGGCCCGCACGGTGATCCGCGCCTTATCAATAAAACCAGTTGCCATGGTGCTTACCTCACAGTGTTTGAAAATACCTGTATTCTACCCTATTCTACCGGAAAACAGCCGCCGCGTCAACAAAAAAGCTCCCGCCGAAGGCGGGAGCCTTTGCTGCGTGTTTACTCAGCGGGGTAGACGGAGACCTGCTTGCGGTCCTTGCCCAGACGCTCAAAGCGGACAACGCCGTCAGCCTTGGCGAACAGGGTGTCGTCAGTGCCCTTGCCCACGTTGGTGCCGGGGTGGATGTGGGTACCGCGCTGGCGCACCAGAATGTTGCCGGCCAGCACGAACTGCCCGTCAGCGCGCTTGGGGCCAAGACGCTTGGACTCGGAATCACGGCCGTTCTTGGTGGAGCCCATACCTTTTTTATGGGCGAAGAACTGCAGAGAAATGTTCAGCATAATTCAGTACCATCCTTTCTGTAAGATACTTTCGCGGGAACAGGAGACGTTACGCCTCCATGACTTCGATATGATTCGGATACTCGTCGTGGAGCTGGGCCAGATAGACCATCAGACCGGTGAGCAGGTTCTGACACGTGCTCTCCGCCGTCTGCGCCAGCCCGCCGGGCAGCCGCAGGGAGATGGAGGCGTCCCTCTCGTTGACTTTCACCGCGGCACACAGTCCCATCACGTCGTTGACGGTGGCTTCCACCAGCCGCACGGCGCTGGTCACGGCGGCGCAGACGATATCCTCGCCCTCAGCCGCGTAACCGCTGTGTCCCTTGGCATCAAAACCGATGATGCGCGATTCCTCTGTGAGGAATGTAACGGTGGTCATCCTGCCTTAGAACGTGATCTTGCCGATCTCGACCTTGGTGTACGGCTGACGATGGCCCTGCCGTTTGCGATAGCCCTTCTTGGGGGTGTACTTGAAGATACGGATCTTCTTGCCCTTGCCGTTCTTGACAACAGTGGCGTCCACCTTCGCGCCCTCCACCACGGGAGTGCCGAACTTGGTGTTCTCACCATCCACGATGGCCAGAACCTGATCGAAAACCACGGAATCACCAGCGTTGACGTCCAGCTTCTCAATGAACAGAGTGTCACCCTCGCTGACATTGTACTGCTTACCGCCAGTCACGATAATAGCCTGCATTACTTGTTGCACCTGCCTTTCCTTCATTACGGACTCGCTGTCGGGGGCGTCCGGACGCGCCGAAACTTGAAACCCATTCAAAGCGGCTTATCAAGTATAACAGCGAATATTCCGTTTGTCAACAGAAATACCCGCTGTTTCTGAAAAAAATCCTTATTTTCCGGTGGGATAGACCAGCTTTTCCACGTTCCAGTCCGCGATGACCTCTGCGTAGTACCGGCAGCAGTCCCGAGCCAGCGCCACGTCCAGATTTCGGTAGTTGCCGCACTCCGCCGCCGATTTGCCGGGCATCTCACCGTCATAGGCCGCGCCCCGGGCGAACACCTGCTGCACCAGCGCCACCGCCTCCGATTCCGAGAGCTGCGCCCCGTCGAACAGGAAGTAGAAGCCTGTCTGGCAGCCCATGGGCCCGAAGTACACCACCGCGTCCTTCCGGGGAGAGTTTCGCAGCAGCGTGGCGATGACGTGCTCCACGGAGTGCATCTCCGCGTTGGTCAGCAGGTCGCCGGTGTTGGGCTTCTTGAACCGCAGGTCGAACGTCACCACGTTCCCGTCGCGGCGGCTCAGGTACAGCCCGGGCACCAGCACATTGTGGTCCACGGTAAAGCTTGCGATACGTTCCATGCTTCAGCCCTCCAGCAGACGCTCCGCCAGAGGCAGAGCGGTCTTATTCAGATCCCGCATGGCCTGCGGGAAGTTAAAGTAGAAGTCGTGGTGTGCCAGCACGCAGTCGGACACGGATTTCAGCGCCAGAAATTCTACATCGTTGCGCCAGCACACCTGCGCCGCGGCACAGCCCTCCATCTCGATGAGCAGCGGATGGAACGTGTCGGCGATCCAGCGGGCGCGGTCGCACTCCGTGGCGAACCAGTCGCCGGTGGCCACGCTGCCCACGCGGTAGGCGATCTCCATGCCGTCCAGCGCGGCGCGGGCCTCGTCCTGCCGCGCGGTGGGGAAGTCCATGCGGTTCACCGTAGAGATCAGCCCTACGGGGTCGCCGATGCCGGAGGTATCCATATCGTGCTGCATGAACCGATCCGGCAGCACCAGTGTGCCGATGGGCAGGTCCTCGAAGCTGCCCGCCACGCCGACATTCATCATGAGGTCGGGGTGGTACAGGTCGATGAACAGCTGGGTGGCCATGGCGGCGTTGACCTTGCCCACGCCGCCGCAGCAGGCGATGATGTTCTCGCGGATACGGTAGAACGATACCCCCGCCTTTTCCTGGAGCAGCGGCGTCTCCTCCGTCAGCATACTTTCGATCTCGCCCTTCATGGCGTACAGCAGTCCGATGCGCATGTTGGTGTCCTCCTGAAAATTACATTAGTTTATATTGAGATAAGATTTGTCAAGGGTGTTTTCTGAATCAAAGGAAATTGAGGCGAAAGGGCAAACGGGACGGGGAAATCAGATCGACAAACTGGAATTTGTTTGTACAATGTTCAAGATATAACTGTTATTATGTCTTGATTAGAGTACAAACTCATATAAGAGGAACTTCCTCGGTACTCCAATATCAACATATGTGATTTCAACCGTATCCACATACTTAAATCCAAACGACATATACATTTTCTGTGGAATATCATTTCCCTCTATGCAATCAAGACGAATTGATTTAAGGTTTCTTTCCCTTGCTGTGTCTATTGCGTGTTGAACTAACTGCTTCGAGTATCCACGACCTCCATATTCCGGAAGGACACGCAGGGCATGAAGAACTACTGTCTCGTTATCATTTGCATCAATAAGCCATTTAACTGCGTGATACGCCTCATCACGATCATGATTCATAATATACGCCGCAACAATTCGACCATCTTCAATACCGATAAACTGATTTCTCTCTTTGATTGCATCTTTGATCATTTCATCTGGAGGGAAACCACCTTTATCTCCCTCCGGCAGAAAATCTTTTTCGCTCAAAACCTTACACATACCGTCATAAAACTGTCGCAATTCTATAAAATTTTTCTCTTCTGCATATCTGATAATCATAGAAATCTATCCCTCCAACTTCCGATTTGTCGAATCGTTGCCCAGTATAACACACACGAAAGCTGATAGCAAGCAGCCGGTAAGGGCGCACTTACTCGCCGCTTGTCTAAATACAATGACCCGCGGCGGGAAAAGCTGACCTTGCGTTGCAATCTTTTGTGCTTTTGTGGTAAGATGTAAAAAAGGTATTTCGCGCTCCGGCGCGACATCCTTTTGCCCTCGGCGGCAAAAGGATGCAAAAACGCCGCCAAAAACCAACGGTTTTTGGATTTCCTTTTGCCTGATTGCAACCGCGGTACAAAAAGGTTCCGCAAGGAATCGCTTGTACTTCTTTTCCCGCTGCCGCTCCCACGTGCCGCAGGATAGTGCCTTGTCCTACCGCCGTAGAACAGCGCACCTCTGCATGGTACGTGAGAGCGGCAGCGATAAGAGGACCGCAAGCGATTCGTTGTACGACGAAATGCGCCGTTCTAAGTCTCGCGTGATACACAACTGCGGTTTTCAGCGTACCCCAACCGCGTAGGAAGTCTTGAAACCTGCGGTTTCAAGCAGCGTTTTTGGTCACTTTTGGGGCTGCGGCCAAAAGTGACCCGCGCTCGGGGGCGCGGAAATCTCCCCGCCGAAAAGATAAAAGAAAAAACAGACCGTCGCGTCCGCCGGCCCCCGCAAAATGCACACGCGCAGAAAAATGTTCCGCAATTCCATACAAGATCGCACCAAGGAGGACAACTATGTCCGTGACAGGCATCATTTGTGAATACGATCCCCTCCACACCGGCCATGCCTGGCTGATGGCCCAGGCCCGGGCGGCGGGCGCTTCGGCGGTGGTCTGCGCCATGAGCGGCAATTTCACCCAGCGGGGCGGTTTCGCTGCGGCGGACAAACTGGCCAGGGCCGAGATGGCCGTGGCCTGCGGCGCGGATCTGGTGCTGGAGCTGCCCACCGTGTGGGCCATGTCCACGGCGGAGCGGTTCGCCCGGGGCGGTGTGGAGGTTCTGACGCGCACCGGCGTGGTGACGGAGCTGCTGTTCGGCTCAGAGAGCGGCGACATGGCGGCGCTGACGCGGTGCGCGGACTGTCTGGATAGCGAAGACTTGACGGCGGCGCTGGCTGCCGTGCCGGAGGACGGCCGCACCTTTGCCGCCCGCCGCCAGCAGGCGGTGGAAGCGCTGCTGGGACCGGCGGACGCGGTGCTGCTGGCCAGCCCCAACAACACGCTGGCAGTGGAGTATCTTCGCGCCATCCGGCGGCTGAAAAGCCCGCTGACGGCCCGCACGGTGCGGCGCACCGGCGCACAGCACGGCGAAGCGCCCTGCGGCGGCTTCGCCTCGGCATCGTACCTGCGGCAGCTGCTGGCAGCGGGGGAGACGGAGCAGGCGGCGGTCTACATGCCCCCTGCGGCGGCGGACATCCTGCGGCGGCAGCGGGCGGCGGGACGCCTGACAGACCCGCGGCTGTGCGAGCGGGCCATTCTCGCCCGCCTGCGGACCATGGAACCGGAGGACTGGCGGCGGCTGGACGGCGGCGGCGAGGGGCTGTACCGCCGGATGTACCGGGCGGCCCACACCGGTGTGACGCTGGCGGATGTGCTGGAGGCGGCCAGGACCAAACGCTACCCGCTGGCGCGGCTGCGGCGGATGGTGCTGGCGGCGTGGCTGGACCTGCCGGAGCCGCCGGAGGAGCTGCCGTACCTGCGGGTACTGGCGGCCAACGGCGTGGGGCGACAGCTGCTGCGGCGGATGCGGGACGCCGGTGCGCCGGTATTGACGAAGCCGGCGGACGCGGCGGCGCTGGGGGCGGCAGCGCAGGCGCTGATGGCGGTGGAGAGCCGCTGCACCGACCTCTACGTGCTGGCACGGCCCGATCCGGCCCAGACCGGCCCGGGACAGGAGCTGCGGTCCGTGCCGGTGATGCGGTGAGAAAATCAGGAAGTTCCTCATGAAGCAGATCCGGAAGAAAAACCGGAAATTAATCGGAAGTAAACCGGAAATAAAAAGCCGTCCGCTCCATCGTGGAGCGGACGGCTTTTGCCGTGCTTTTACAAAATGGGAACGGCTGTTATTTCCAACCATATTCTGCAGAAAGGTGAAACGGCGCGTTCGCGTCAGGACTGCTCCTCCACCTCGTAGCCCTCGCGGCGGAGGCTGGAAATAATTTCCTGGATATGGGCCTTGTCGCGGGTCTCCAGCGACAGCTGCACCACGCAGGAGCCGATGGCGGCGCGGGTGTTGCGGCGTTCATGGTTCACGTCCAGCACGTTGGCGCCCAGAGAGGATACCACCTCCAGGAACGACGCCAGCGCGTGGGGCTGGTCGGGCAGGACGGTGGAGAACGTCACAGTGCGGCCCTCCTTGGCAAGGCCGCGGGTGAGGATGCGCTCCAGCATGGTCACGTCCACATTGCCGCCGGACAGCAGGGCACAGACGGTCTGGCCCTCGATGCTGGCCTTGTGATACATGGCGGCGGCGATGCCAACCGCGCCCGCGCCCTCGGCCACCAGCTTCTGCTTTTCCAGCACCGTCAGGATGGCGCTGGCGATCTCGCTCTCCGTCACCGTCACCACCTCGTCCACGTACTGGCGGCACATGTCGAAGGTCAGGTCGCCGGGGGTCTTGACCTTGATGCCGTCGGCGATGGTGTCCACGCTGGAAAGCGTGATGATCTCGCCTTTTTTCAGGGATTCCGCCATGCTGGGGGCGCCGGCGGCCTGGACGCCGATGACGCGGCAGGCGGGCTTCAGGTGCTTCACGGCGTAGGCGAGGCCGCCGATGAGACCGCCGCCGCCGATGGGCACGAAGATCGCGTCCACGTCCGGCAGCTGCTCTAAAATTTCAAGGCCGAGGGTGCCCTGACCTGCCATGATACGGTAGTCGTTGAAGGGGTGGATGAAGGTCAGACCCTGCTCGTCCCGCAGGCGCACCGCTTCGGCGTAGGCGTCGTCGTACACCCCGGGCACCAGCACCACGTTGGCACCGTAGCTGCGGGTGGCTTCGATCTTGGAGATGGGCGCACCCTCGGGGATACAGATGGTGGCCCTGATGCCCATGTCGCGGGCGGCATAGGCCACGCCCTGAGCGTGGTTGCCGGCGGAGCAGGCGATGACGCCGCGGGCCTTCTCCTCGTCGGAGAGGGTGGCAATTTTATAGTACGCGCCGCGGAGCTTGAACGCGCCGGTCTTTTGCAGGCAGTCGGCCTTGAGGTAGAAGTCGCAGCCCGGGACGATGCCCTTGGTGGACACCACGGGGGTGCGGCTGATGACGGGGGCCAGCACCTGCTGGGCGTCGTGGAGCATATCCATCGAGATCATGGGGAAACCTCCTTTATCACATTATCCAATTATCCAAACAGGGGCGGCGAGACGCCGCGATTTACTGCGCGAAGCCGGACACCAGATCCGCCAGCACGGCGGCCATGGCGTCCAGACTGGCGGCGGGTATCCACTCCCGCACGCCGTGGAAGTTGTAGCCGCCGGTGGAAAGATTGGGGCAGGGCAGCCCGTCCCAGGACAGCCGCGCGCCGTCGGTGCCGCCGCGGATGGGGACGCACAGCGGCGTCACATCGTTTTTGCGGAAGGCATCCTCTGCCCGATGGATCAGGTCCATGTGGGGGAGGATCTTTTCCTTCATATTATAGTAGCTGTCGGTGGTGACGGCGGAGGCGGTGCCCGGGCCGTACTGGGCGTTGATGGCGTCGGCGCAGCGGTGGAACAGGGCCTTGCGGGCCTCGAAGCGGTCGCGGTCGTGGTCGCGGATGATATAGTGGAGCTGGGCCTCCGTCACATCGCCGGACATGGCGTGGAGGTGGAAGAAGCCCTGATAGCCGTCAGTCTTTTCCGGCACCTCGTCCGTGGGGAGCATGGCGTGGAAGGCCATGGCCACGGTGGCGGCGTTGACCATCACATCCTTGGCGCTGCCGGGGTGGACGCCTACGCCGCGGAAGGTGACGTCGCCGGAGGCGGCGTTGAAATTTTCATACTCGATCTCGCCCAGAGGGCCGCCGTCCACGGTGTAGCCGTAGTCGCAGGCCAGCTCCGCCACGTCCAGACCGTCCACGCCGCAGCCAATCTCCTCGTCGGTGGTGAATACCACGCGGACCTCGCCGTGGGGGCGGCCCTCCAGCAGCTCCACGGCAGCCATGATCTCGGCGATGCCGGCCTTGTCGTCGGCACCCAGCAGGGTGGTGCCATCGGTGACGATCAGCTCCTCGCCGGCGTGGGCGGACAGGCCCGGACACAGGGACTCCGTCAGGGAGACGGCGTCGGACAGGGGCAGGTCGCCGCCCTCATACCGGACGATGCGGGGCTTCACATTCTCACCGGAGGCGTCGGGGGATGTGTCCATGTGGGCGATGAGAGCCAGCACCGGCGCGGTGACGCCCGCCGCGGCGGGCAGGGTGGCGATGACGTTGCCGGCGCCGTCCATGTGGGCACCGGCAAGACCCAGACTCTCCAGCTCCGCCAGCAGGACGCGGCCCAGATCCTTCTGCCGCTCCGTGGAGGGGGATGCGCCGGTGTGCTCGTCCGAGGTGGTGTAATAGGTGACATAGCGCAGGAAACGGGAACGTGCGGTCTCCATGGTGATTCCTCCTTATGGGAAATGATTTCTGCCACCAGTGTAGCACATCCGGCGGAGGGCTGCAATGGGGAAAGCGTGTTCGCCCAAAAACGCCAAATTTCGGTGAAAGGACTTGCGGGAAAGCGCGGAACCGTGTAGAATAACAATGTATGCCGTTTGGCGGCATCTATCATCGGACGGGCAGCACGGCTGTCCGCAAGGGGGAAATCAATGTGAAGGAGAAAAAGAACCTTCACAGGAGAATGGAGCGGTGGGAATTCGTCTCACTGGGCCTGCTCCTGTACGACGCGCTGGCGGTGAATGCCGCCTACTTTCTGGCGCTGTGGCTGCGCTATGACATGCGGTACAGTGCCATCCCGCCGGAGTATCTGGCCGCGTTCCTGCGGTTCGCGCCGGTGTACACCGCCGTGTGTCTGGCGGTGTTCTTCCTGCTGCGGCTGTATAACAGCCTGTGGCGGTTCGCCAGCTTCAACGAGCTGGCCCGCAGTCTGGGAGCCACGGCTATCACCTGCGTGTTCCACTGGGTGGGCATGAACGCCTTTGTGTGCCGGATGCCGGTGGCCTACTACGTCATCGGCGCACTGGGACAGTTCCTGATGGTGACGGCCATCCGGTTCGCCTATCGGTTCATCCGGCTGCTGTCCGCCAGCCGGCGGAAAAACGCCAGGGCAGTACACAACGCCATGATCATCGGGGCGGGCGCCGCGGGACAGGCGGTGCTGCGGGAGCTGAAAACCAGCGAGGCGGCAGACGCCGTGCCCCGCTGCATCATCGACGACGATCCCAACAAGTGGGGCCGCACCATCGACGGCGTGCCGGTGGTAGGCGGCCGCGAGGTCATTGCGGAGACGGCGGAGCGCTACGGCGTGGACCAGATCCTCATCGCCATCCCCACCCCGTCCATGCAGGAGCGGGGCAGGCTGCTGACGCTGTGCAGCGAGACGGGGTGCCGGCTCAAGACGCTGCCGGCGCTGTACCAGCTGGCCAACGGCGAGGTGTCCTTGAACAAGCTGCGGCCGGTGGCGGTGGAGGACCTGCTGGGGCGGCCGCCCATCTCCGTGGAGATGGGGGAGATCTTCGCCCAGATCCAGGGCAAGACCATCCTGGTGACAGGCGGCGGCGGCAGCATCGGCAGCGAGCTGTGCCGTCAGATCGCGGCCCATGACCCCAAGCGGCTTATGATCTTCGACATCTACGAGAACAACGCCTACGCCATTCAGCAGGAGCTGCGGCGGAAGTATCCGGCGCTGGAGCTGACGGTGCTCATCGGCTCCGTGCGGGACAGCAGGCGTATTCAGGCGGTGTTTCAGGAGTACAGGCCGGAGGTGGTGTTCCACGCGGCGGCACACAAGCACGTGCCGCTGATGGAGGGCAGCCCCAACGAGGCCATCAAAAATAATGTGCTGGGCACGTATAAGACGGCGTTCGCGGCCCTGAAGTACGGGGCGCGGCGGTTTGTGCTCATCAGCACGGACAAGGCGGTGAACCCCACCAACATCATGGGCGCCAGCAAGCGGCTGTGCGAGATGGTGGTGCAGGCCATGGATCGGGTCAGCTGCACCGGCGAGTACGGCCTGCTGCCGGAGCTGGGGCGGGGCGAGGAATCCCACAGCGACATGCAGGGAGGCACACGGTTCGTAGCGGTGCGGTTCGGCAACGTGCTGGGCAGCAACGGCTCGGTGGTGCCGCTGTTCAAGCGGCAGATCGAGACCGGCGGGCCGGTGACGGTGACGCATCCCGACATCATCCGGTACTTTATGACCATTCCCGAGGCGGTGAGCCTGGTACTGCAGGCGGGGGTCTATGCCAAGGGCGGCGAGATCTTCGTGCTGGACATGGGCGAGCCGGTGAAGATCGACACGCTGGCGCGGAACCTTATCCGCCTGTCGGGCCTGCGGCCGGACGAGGACATCCGCATCGAATACATCGGCCTGCGGCCGGGGGAGAAGCTGTACGAGGAGAAGCTGATGGCGGAGGAGGGACTGGAGAAAACGGCCAACGACCTCATCCACATCGGAAAGCCGGTGCCGTTCCGGTACGAGACGTTTTTCGACGGGCTCACGGCGCTGAAGGAGGCGGCGGAGGCCAACTGCGGCGACATCGAGGAGCGGGTGGCGGCCATAGTCAGCACCTATCACCCCCAGCGGGAAAGCGAATAACAGACGGCGCGGCCGCTCTCCATTCAGGGGGGCGGCCGCTGTTGGCATAGGGACTTGCCGCAGGGGCATACGCTCATGGAAAAGGGAGGTATGCGCGTATGATCTCTGCATTTTTGCTGCTGCTGTGCAACAGCCTGTTCCTGTCGCTGCACCTGTCCGGCGGCACGGGGTCCTTCCCCAAGCCATTGACTGCCGCCCAGGAGCGGGAGTACCTGCGGCGGTGCGCCGAGGGAGACATGGAGGCACGGAACCTGCTGGTGGAGCACAACCTGCGGCTGGTGGCGCACATTATGAAAAAGATGTAGTCCAAAATGCCAATCGGAAACGTGTAAGCCGGGAAAATACAGGGCTGAAGAGAACCCAACGGAGGTTTGGTGGCGTACATCTTCCCTAAGTGTTGCACCACCAAATGCGGGACAGCTACTATCCGGCGATCTGAGAGTAGACAGCTATAACCGGCATCTGGATATTGTGTATCAGACGTTCCGGCTTCGTGGACTGGGCATTCTACAACGCCAGCGGCGGCGCGTATGTGATCGGGCAGGGCGGCGGGGCTATGGAGCAGCACGCCAACTGCGTAAACATAGGATGGGACGAGGTGCGGCCGGGGGACTTGCTGTTTTATCCGGAGGATGAACACGTCGGCATCGCCGCAGGCCGCGACTGGCTGGGCCGCCTGTTGGTGGTGCATTGCGCCGCAGGTACGAACGGTGTGGCGATCTCCCACCGGACTGGCTTCGAGACAGCCGCAAGGCCGATGTGGTATGGGGGTGAATAGAGGGCAGAGGAATTTCCTCTGCCCTCTATTTTTCATGTTTGGGATTTCCGACCTTTCAGCATCTTGCCAGGGATCATAGATGCACTGATAAGGCCTGCGGGATCAACTTCCAAAGCGTCCGCAATGTTAAAGAATACATCCAGCGTGAAGTTGTGTGCCGTTCCGGACGCTTCGATGACGCTCAGAAGCGAACGACTGATACTCTGCCAAAAATGCGGCACACGCAAGCAGCAACATCCACATTTCAACATTTCTCAAAATTTGATGTTCGTATCCTTTACGAAGTTCTGCGTACCGTACAGCACCAGCGTATCGGTAATGCTGTTTTCCTTGGCGTACTCTACCACATCACCATTGAAGAAGCGAAGGTCGATCACGTGGACTTCCGCATAGTCCTCCACGGGGAATTGGGAAAAGGTGTTGCCGTAGGAGTCTTTAATAAGCAGGAGCTTGCCGCTCTTGCCGCTGCCCTCGATAACGGTCTGCGCCTGGTTGGAGTTCAGAAATACAGCGTACTGGTCGTTGCCGGACAGGTACTTGCGTTCGTAAATACTTTCTGTTTCATACTGGCCATTGTTATAGGAAACATGGCGGGTCGGATGCTGATACCAGGCGGTGATCTCCTCGGCGGGGACGGAGGGCAGCGGGACTTTATTCCAAGTCGTGCCGTGGAAATTATCGCAGAGAATTTCCTGCGTCCACTCATCCGCGTTCGGCTCAATACCGCGCCACGCACAATAGGCATAGTAGGCCCCAAGGCTCGTCCAATGGTGATCGGTACGGTAGTAGATGTTCTCGCTGCTATGAGCGGCGAGAGCAGAAAGCACGTCTGTTGTGTCAACGCCCGCATCGGTCAGCACTTGCAGAATAGCGGCGTAGTCTGCCACGGGCGCATAGGCAGGGAGTTTCTCCGTCAGCACTTGTGCCGCCATAGGGACAAGGATCGTATTCATGGAGATGCCCTCTGCCGCCAGTTTTTCCTGTAATTCAGCAAGGGCGGCTGCGTTGGCGGTAAGCTGTTTTTTGCTATAAGATGTAAACCTGTCCATCAAATATTTGTCTTTGCAGATATAGACACCGCCGCTTTCCCTTTTGCCGATGGCCAGTTCCATGTAGGTTTTCATCGTGACCCAGCCATCCCGCAGGGGCACTTGATCGGTAAGATACTTTTCCAGTTCATCACTAAACTTGCCGGAGATAAAGTCGGCAACGGCAAATTTGGGCTTTTGCGTCAAAGTGCGTTTTTCCCGTTCCGAGTAATACCGGTCCGGCATCAGCAGCCCGATGAGCGCAGACACCGCCAGCAGCAGGCAGAAAAAAGAGGTAATGATTTTATTTCGCATTTTCTCACCTCAGAATCGGAAGTACAGGAACGGATTATAGCTGCCGCTGACAAGATAGGCCGCAGCCATCACCAGCACACAGGCAAGGCCGCCGCAGTCAACCACGGTCAGCGCCCGCTGCCCCAGCCGTGTGCCGAGCTTTTCATAAAAGCGTTTTCCCAGCGGTGTGGCTGCTAACGCACAGATCGCCAGCATCGGCCCATACGTCAGCAGGAGATACAAACTGCCGCCGTCAAACGGTACCCCAGAGAACATGGCCTTGCACCACGCGGCTCCTTTGCTGATCTCTGTGAACGCAAAGAGTGTCCAGCTGATCGTTACCAGCACCAGCGCGTAGATGTGCCGCAATACGGCGGGCAGCCTTTTGAGCCAGCGCAATAGGAACAGCTTTTCCAGCACCAGCAGTATTCCAAAATACACGCCCCATAGGACAAAGTTCCAGCTTGCCCCGTGCCAGAAGCCCGTCAGCAGCCAGACGATAGCAATATTGCGGAGCTGCTTGGCAAGGCCGCCCTTGCTGCCTCCCAGCGGGATATAGACATAATCCCGGAACCATGTCCCCATGGAGATATGCCAGCGCCGCCAGAAATCGGTAATACTGTCGGCAAGAAACGGATAGTTGAAGTTCTCCAAAAATCGGAACCCAAGCATCCGTCCAAGGCCAATAGCCATGTCGGAATAGCCGGAAAAGTCGAAATAGATCTGGAAGCCGTAGGCGATGACACCCAGCCATGCCGTCAGCACCGTGGGAGCAGCCTGCGCGGATGCTGCCTCCCACAAAAGACCGATGTTATTTGCCAGCAGCACCTTTTTCCCGATGCCGCAGGCGAAGCGCTTCACTCCCTCGGCAAAGAGGTCAGCGGTGCAGTCCCGGCGCTCCAACTCGTCCGCTACCGTCTGGTAGCGGACGATGGGGCCCGCAATCAACTGAGGGAATAATGTTATATACGCGCCGAAATTGATGATATTCTTCTGCGCTTTTGCCTCGCCACGATAGACATCAATGGTGTAGCTCATGGTCTGGAACGTATAGAAACTGATGCCGATGGGCAGAGGCAGATTCGGCTGGGGGAGCGCCGTGCCGAACAAGGAATTGACCGTGCCGATAAGGAAGTCGCTGTACTTGAACACGCCCAGCAGTCCCAAATTGGCACAGAGTGATACCAACAGCGCGATCTTTGCTCCCCGCTGTCCCCGGTGCCGCTCTACCATTTGCCCGCAGGTGTAGTCTAACGCGGTGGAAAACAGCATCAGCACCACATAGACCGGCTCACCCCATGCGTAAAACAACAGGCTGAACAGAAACAGTGTACCGTTGCGCCATTTCTGTGGGACAAGGAAATACGCCAGCAGACACAGCGGCAGAAAGCATTGTAAAAATGTCAGGCTGGAGAAAACCATAGTTAGCCGCCAAGCACCGGATCGTTGCTACCTTCATCGTCGGTCATATCAAAAGAGCCACCGTTGTTGCTGCTGCCATCCTCCTCCGGGATCGTAATACCATTGTCAGCAGAACCGAAAATACCTCTCCATACTTCGTCCACCTTGGCAGCCTCCTCAGCAGCAAATTTAGCCTGCACCTCATCACTGGTCTCCCAGTCACCTTGCGCACCGAGGATCAGCAGCGCCACATAGTTGCCGTTCACGAACAAACGTGCCTGCAAGACCTTCTGCAAATCCATGTTGTACATCCGGGAGTAGCTGAGAATTTGCTCATAGCCAGTCTGCAAAAGTGCGGCAGCATCCTGTGCGCAGCCGTCCTTAACTTTAACAATAACAGCGTAACTGGAATTGACTGCGGAATTGGAATTGCTCATAGACGCCCAGCTTTCCACTTGCTCCATATCCAGTCCCCAATAACCGCTTATGTTATCTTCGGCTTCAGCGACGTCGCATCCAAAACTGTCACCCAGCTTTTCTTTCAATGTGTCCATAATCTCTTGTGCAGTCATGTCCACATCGGTCTTTCCGCTGCTGTCATCAGCTTTGCTGCCGCAGGCGGCCAGAGACAGTACCATCGTGAGTGCCAAGAAAAAAGTCAGAATGCGTTTCATCTCTATTTGCTCCTTTGTAGTTCAAAATTCATTTTATAGGAGGGGCAGAGCGGCGTCTCCGGAAACGCCGCCCCTCTTGCCCATCCATATGTTCATACGATTCAGCATGTAGAAATGTTGGAGCGAAAAATAAAAAATTTCGGAGAGCACACCGCCCTCCGAAATTCCGCAGTTTTTGCTTCAATTTTGCCCCATCAGCAGTTCCGCCGCAGCGGTAATTGCTGCTTCACTCGCACCGTCAAAATTAGAAAGATAATAATTGACACCGTCTTTGCTCCAATGCGCCCGCCATGTGTCAGGCGATAGACAGTCGAGCGTTGCGCCATACTCTGCATTGAGTACGGTACTGCCCACAGCCTCCCCCTCTGCCCGAGAAAAGTTTCCGTCCAATTTGGCGGCTTCATAGGTGTATTCGTGACCATTCAGCGTAAAATCAACGCGAGCGATCTTACCATCATAAATGCAGTAATACAAGTTTTCTGCATTCTCCGGCGCGTCAATCGTAAACCCCAGTTTTTCAAATCCTTCAGGACCACCTACATCTTCAAAGGGGGACCCGACAAATACAGGTGGGTCATCCGGCTCTGATCGGTCGAAGAAATGAGGAAGTACAAATCCGGCGGCAATCACAATAGCAAGGCAGGCGGCTAAGCTGCCCCAACGCCGCCACATCAGGATGGTCCGGCGTTTTTGAACGGTAGGCTGCTTTTCTTCGATATTCTCTTCGGCATTCTGATCTTCTTTTTGTGCCGCTGCTTTTTTCAGAATATTTGCATACATACGCTCCTGCGCACCGCGTTCCGGTTCTATATGATCAAATGCGTTTTTCACTTCATTGTCATTCATATACGCTCACCTCCTAATGTGAGTTTCAATTTTGCACGGGCGTCTCGCAGTTGTCCGCGTACCGTAGAGGGGGAACGATTCAGCATTTCCGCAATCTCATCTGTTTGATAGCCCTCATAATAGTGCAGCCAAACGACCTCTTTGTATTTCACCGGCAGCGCCATGACCGCTCCCACGACCTCGCTCTTTTCATCCGGTTCGGCGGCGATTTGCTCGGCATCTTCATCGAGGCCCGTTACCTTCTGCCGCCACCAGTGCTTGAGCTTGTCCTTGCAGATATTCATAGCGGTGGTCGTCAGCCATGAGCGTTCGTGGCGCTCATTTTCAAAGGAAATGTCACAGGACATTGCTTTCACAAAAGCATCCTCTGTGCAGTCCTCAGCATCTGCGGCGTTTCTCATAAAGGCATAGCAAACACGGTAGATCGCCTTAAAGTGTCGCAGATAGAACGCTTCAAAATCCCCCGGCATGGCTTCGCCTCCCTCTCTATAATTTGATACGATTTAAGGGTACAGATTGTTGGATGGAAAGTCAAGCAAATCAGGTTAAGCACGGAAAACCAAGGCGGAAAAAAGAACAGGCAGGCAGCGGCGTGAGCCGCTGCCTGCCTGTGCAAAAGGCCAGGGCATTTTGCGCACCTATGAAATCAGCTATCCATCATCACGAAAATACGGGGAGAATGAAATGATATTGATGTTTGCCGATATGAGATAAGCCGATCTAAGCTCACTGGTGGGTGATGCCTAATTCATTCAAGTCCTTATAGATCGTGTATTTGGACACATCCAGCTTCTCCGATAAGAATGGAATACACTTGGCGAGGCCGAAGAAATTCTTTTCATTAAGTAGACGGATCAGTGTCTGACGGTCAGCCTTGCGGAAAACACGAACAGGCTTATTGATGACAGATAAAGCGTCTTCGTACAGTGCTTGCAGAGAATTTTCTTTTTTGACCTGCAGTGAACCAAGAAAATCGCTTTCTGTCAGACTGATATCCTCAGCATAATTGCGGATCTGCTCCATCAGGGTAATATCGTAGTTGATGCCCAGAATGTAGGTAAAATCTGTACCCCGAAGGTAATAGGAGGAGGACTTTATGACCTTTCCATTAGAGAGAGTTACCAGCTGATTGGAGCTGTCCTGAGACAGCATGGAAAAATCAAAGTCATCTGCCGACACATCATCACCATAGATGCTGCGTGTTGAGCCGACCTTTCGGCCGGAGACATGGCCGTTATAAATGGCAACGACCTCGATCTCCTGTCCGACAACTTCCTGCACGACGGTCTCACAATATTTCCCGAACATTTTAGCGATGCCCTCCGCAGAACGGCACAAAAAATCATATGCATTTGTTTTATCCATACAATGACCTCCTTTATAAGGAGAAAAGATGCCTATTACAAATTTAGTTGAAAAAATATAAACTTAGTATTGACAAATTTTCACCTTTTTGATACAACTATACATAAGTTAGGCATAGTTGTCAATAGGCGCAGGAAAGAGGTGACTTGCTTTTGTGCGAAAAGCATAGCGCGCAGGCAAAAGAAGAGCACATCCCCACAGGGATCAACTTAGCGGGCGGCCCCTGTGGAAATGTGTCATAAGGGAGCCTTGCTCAAGACTACCTCGTTGTTATTCTATCATACACGCAGCAGAATTGCAATCTCGGCTGCGATTAGAATAGTCACGGATCAGGAGCAAGAGAAAATGGCACAGGAAAGGAACTTGAGTTTGAAAGTCGGAGGGATTATTGGTGGTGTCAGCTGGCACTCCACAAAGCAGCTTTACGAGTACATAAATGCCAGGGTTGCGGAAGAAAAAGGTGGACACAACTGTGCGAAGCTGGTGCTTATCAACGTAAATCTGCAGGATATTCTGGATGCGCCTGATGCGGATGCAAAAGGTGCTGTCATTGTAGACGCTGCCATCCGTGCGGAGAAAGCCGGGGCTGATTTTGTTGCGCTGGGCAGCAACGGTCTTCATCAGTATGCTGAGCGTGTCGAGAAGACGATCCGTATTCCGTTCATTCACATTGCGGATGTGACAGCGGATGCGATCACGGCGGCGGGCTATCAGACGGTCGGTCTGCTGGGCGTAAAAGAGACCATGGAACAGGGCTTTTACAAAGACAGACTGGTAAGGCGCGGCCTACGCGTACTGATACCGGAACAGCCGGAGCGCGATTTTATCAACACGGTCCTCTTTGAGGAAACGGGTGTTGGCATCGTAAAAGAGTCTTCCAAGCAGGCATTCTATCGCATTGCCGAGCAGTTGGCACAGAATGGCGCAGAGTGCATTATTCTGGGATGCACAGAGATCGAGATGCTGATGAAGCAAGAAGAAACCAATATACCGTTGTTTGACACGACGGCACTTTACGCGGAGAAGATCGCGCAGTTGTGCTGCAGCGATCAGTAAGGAGAATTTCAAATGTCCAAAATCGAAAAACGTATTGCGGAGCTTGGATTGGAACTGCCGGAAGCTCCTTCCCCCATGGCAAATTATGTGACGGCACGGCGCAGCGGTAATCAGCTGTACTTTTCCGGTGCGGGTCCGTTTCAGAACAAAAAGCCGGCGGTGTTCGGCAAGGTGGGCAGTGATCTGACGCTGGAGGAGGGCTATCAGGCAGCGCGTCTGACCGGCCTGAATCTGCTGAGCCAGTTAAAAAATGAAGTGGATGACCTGGACAAGGTTCGTATCGTCAAAGTGTTGGCGTTTGTGGCCTCTGCGCCGGACTTCCTGCAGCAGCCCGCCGTGATGAATGGCGTGTCTGACCTGTTTGCAGAGGTGTTTGGCGAGAAGGGGCTTCACGCCAGAAGCGCCGTAGCTGTCACGCAGCTTCCCTTTAACATCCCCATTGAAGTTGAGATGATCGCAGAGATTGAAGAATAACGGAGTGGAATAACTATGGAAAAGAAAGTGTTGACCCAAGTAAGCCCCGTCGTATTGCCGTGGCGGGTGAAGATCCTGTATGCTGCCGGAAGTTTTTCCAAAGCGCTGCTGGCCGTGGCGATGGCAGCCTTCATGCTGTATTTCTACACCGATGTCTGCGGTATTGATTCTACCGTGGCGGCGACCATTATCCTGATCGCCAAGATTTGGGATATCATCAACGACCCCATGATGGGCGCTATCATTGACCGTACCCGTTCAAAAGAGGGTAAGTGCCGATTCTGGTTGAAGTATATGTCCGTCCCTGGCATGGTCATCGTAGCGCTGTGTTTCTTTGTGCCGGAGTTGACCACCACCGGCAAGATTATCTGGGTGGCGGTGACCTATGTGCTGCAGGGTATGATCAGCACCTCCCTGCTGATACCTTTTAACACCATGATCAGCCGTTTGACCAGCGATGAGCAGCAGCGCGTGCAGCTGACGCAGGCTGATGGTATCGGCCAGATGCTGTCCCAGTGGATGGTCGTTTCGCTGACCTTTACCTTCGTTGGCTGGCTGGGCGGCGGAGATACCCGGAAGGGCTTTCTGTATGTGGGCATCATTTATGGCATCATCTATGGTATCGGCCACTTGATCGTTTATTTTGCCACCAAAGGGTATGAGCCGGTGGAGCACAGCGCAGAGCCTGCGGAATCCGTAAAGGAGCGCACAGGAAGCGCTTTGAAGGACATCATCAGCAGTATGGGGGCATTTTACCGCAATAAGGTGCTGATGTTCTGTGGCGCGGTGGCATTTCTCTATACGCTGGGTATGGCCGTAGAGGAAGGCGCCATGGCGTGGTACTTCCAGTATGTCAAGACGGATGCGGAAGCATTGTATGGTATTTATGGCACGATGTCTATGCCGGTAGCCATTGTGATTTACCTGTTTCTGGATAAGATCGTCAAGAAGCTGGGCAACGCCCGTACTGTTATCGCTGGCTCCTGCTTCACGCTGGCGGGTTATGCGCTGGGCTTTGTTACCCACGATGCGACCAAGGCTATTATGATGATCCGTTGGTTCCTGGAGGGTATCGGCGCCGGCTTGATCGGCGCGGTGATCCTGTTGTGCGTTTTCGACTCCAAAACCTATGGTGTATGGAAAAACAACGACAACGATTCCGATGCCATCTTGACAGCCTCCTACTCTTTGTCTTATAAAATCGGTATGGCCATTGGCGGCCCGATCCTGGGTTATGTGCTGGCATTTGTACCCTATGAGGCGGGTGCCGCCGTGCAGCCGGAGAGCGCCTGCAATCTGTTCTTCTACGAGAGCACGCTGATCCCCGGCCTGATCTATGTGGCCACCTTGATTTTCGCCCTGCTGATGCGGAAGTATGAGAAGCGTATCCCGCAGATGCAGAAGGAGATCGAGGAGCGCAAGCAGAAGCAAAACGCCTGAACGAAGAATGTACCGTGCCTGCGGATGCCTCAATAGTATGGTGTCCGCAGGCACGGAGAAGAAGGAGCAACAGCATGGATAAAGTAGAACGCCATGGCAAAGCAATCATCAACGGGCAGGAAGTCGCATTCCGTAGTGAGTGCGGTGACTATCCTGTAAAAAATGAGAACGGTGACGAGGCTGGCAGCGTATTCGTTTACACCTATTTCCGCGAAAACAGCGAAAAAGACAGACCGGTCCTGTTTGCATTCAACGGAGGGCCGGGATCGTCCAGCCTGTGGCTGCACATGGGGGTGTTGGGGCCGAAGCACGCTTGCTGCGACGATGTGGAGACATTGAGCGGTTCCGGCAATTACAGCGTGGAAGACAACCCCTATTCTCCGCTGGATGTTTGTGACATTGTGATCCTCGACCCGGTAGGGACAGGATACGGCAAGGAAAACAGCGCGGAGCTGGCACAATGTGCTTACGGTTTTGTCAACGATGCCCGTGTCATCGCCGATGTCATTGAGCGTTGGATCATCGAACATGACAGGTTCCGGTCTAAGAAGTACCTGCTGGCGGAGAGCTACGGCTCTGTCCGCAGCGTGGCTGTGGCCAACTATTTAATGGGCGGCTGCCTGTACGAAGGCTGCGTGTCCAAGGGCATTGCCATCGACGGCATCTTAAATCTGGGCAATGTGATCCTGCGCGACCCCGATCCGGCGGATTACACCGAGAAGGAGCGCGGGTTGGAGGAAAGCGTAAGCCTGCTGCCATCCTATGCAGCTACTGCGTGGTATTACGGCGGGCAAAAGGGCGAGCTCGCCGATGCTGTGGCGCGAGCGTATCAATTCTGCGCGGATAAGTATGTGCGAGCGCTGTATCTGGGCGGGCGGCTGCCTGCGGAGGATCGGGCGCAGCTCGCGAAGGAACTGTCATCCCTGATCGGCATCAGCAGCCATGTGCTGCTGCACAACGACCTACGTGTTACAATGGCGGACTTTTTGCGGTGGTTCCACGAGGAACACGGTATGACCATCAGCCCTTACGATACGCGGTTTGCCGGCCGCCACACGCCGGGGCTGCAAATACACGATCCGGTAGGCGACGACGAGATGATGTCCCGCTGTATGCAAGGTTTTTTGGGCGCATTTCAGGAAATTCGCCGGGATGTGCTGGGTATTGAAACAGACCGCAAATTCAACGTGATCAATTTCAATGTGAATAAAAACTGGCCGTATGCCAGCCGCTGCACGCCCTTTGAAATGCTGCAATTTCTGCTGAACCGCAGTAAGAGGTTCCGTATCTTCATCGGCAACGGCGTGTTTGATTTAGTGACCAGTGTAGGACAGGTGGCCTATACCGTGTCACAGCTGAAGTATGAGGAGGGACAGGTGACTGTCCGCGAGTATCCCGCCGGGCATATGCCCTATCTGGGACACCATGGCGGAGATGCACTGGCCTCAGACATCAGAGAATTTATTCTGAAGGGCGAGGCACAATGAGCTGGCGCTTCGTGTAAAAAATAGTGTATTTGAGGTACTTTGATATGGAGAAAAAGAAAATTGGACTGATTGGTGCCCTGCTGATGGGTATCGGGTGTATTGTTGGATCGGGTATTTTTGGCTCATTACCCACCGTAGCGAATGAATATGGCGCTGGCGTGGTGTGGGCGCTGGTGGGCGCAGCGCTTGTAGTTGTGCTGCGTGCGCTGTCCATGGCGTATACAGCGGCTGCGCTGCCGGTCTCCGGTGCGCAGTTTATGTGGGATGTAAAGCTGATCCATCCTCTGTTGGCACCGTTTATCTCTTTCAGCACACTACTTATGCCAACGATGGTTTCGCTGTTTGGCGTTTTATTTGCCATGTATGTTCAGCCGCTATTCCCCAATACAGAGATCAACTCTACCCTGGCGGCGGTCGGCCTGCTGGTGGTGTTCACTGTGGTGGCATGGTTTGGCAACAGAACAGCGATCAATGCGGGGAATATCATGGTCGCACTGCTGCTTATCGCTATTTTCTTGTATATTGTTCTCGGCATTCCCAATATCGACGCGGCCAATGTTACGTTCGGCCAGATCATCAAACCCGGCGTTACACTCAGTTCTCTGGCGGCGGCGGTGGGTGTGCTGACGTCGTCTTTGTCAGGCGCAAGCTCGGTGGTACAGGTGGCTGACGATGTAAAAAATCCCGGACGGACAGTTCCTTTGGCCCTGATGCTCTGCCCGGTCATCGTAGCGGGGATCTATATCCTGATGGCCGTAGTGACCATCGGCGTTGTCCCCTATGCGGAGGTCACCTCGCTTGCAGATGTGGCAGCACACTTTATGTCGCCGGTGTTAATGACCTTCTTTATCGTCGGCGGCCCCATCTGCGGTATTATCACTTCACTGATCCCTATTGCACTGGCTGGCACCGCCCTGGTGGAGATGGCTGCCGTCAACAAGATCTTTCCTTCTTTTATGACGAAGAAAAATCGCTTCGGCGTATCCTACTGGTGCCTGCTGCTGGTCATGGGCGTCGCCATCGCGGTTTGTGCCACCGGTGCAACTTTTGGTATCGTGATGACGATATTCTCCTGCTGCAACACGCTGTCCGGGCTGCCGGATACACTGGCCCCTATCTTTGCTTATAAGAAGTATCCCAAGACTTGCGACCATTCTTCTCTCCACATGAACAAGACCGTTGCTGCGGTAATGGCGGTGATTACGTTTGTCATCGGCGTATATCTGTTCATAGAAATGGCGGCCACTCTCAGCCTTGGCGCCGTAGTGGGCATTGTTGCTGTATATGTAGTGGGCTATGTGTACTTCTTTATCCGCGTCAGGTATCTCAAAGGGAAGGGTGAGGATCTGATGGCCGAGCTTCACGCACCTTACGAACCTTGGGAAACGAAGGAGAAAAGTTATACAGAGGAGGATGCACGATGAATGATGATCTGATCTATGCTCGCGTTGTCAATACAGTGCATATCAACGGGCAGGACGTGGAATACGAAGCGGTATCCGAGGAGATACCGCTTCCCGACGAAAACGGCGGGACGGATGCCACCTTGTTCATGACATCCTATCTGCGGCTGAATGCGGAGAAGACGGGACGCCCGATTTTGTTTGCCTTTAACGGAGGGCCCGGCTCTGCCAGTGTGTTCCTGCACCTGGGCGGCCTCGGCCCGCAGATTATTGACCTTGGGGACGGCATTTCCGCACCGTTTGATCCCCCCTTTCGCATGAAAGAGAACGCGGCCTGCATACTGGATATCTGTGACATGGTGTTTATGGATCCTGTGGGGTGCGGGTACAGCCGTGCATTGACGGGAGATGCCGTAAAAAAGTACGCATCCTCACAGGAGGATGCCAAGGCGATGCTGTTGGGCATCGACCGCTTTCTCAGCCGTCATAAACGGTGGAATTGCCCTATTTTCATTTTGGGTGAAAGCTACGGGACAGTGCGCGCTGCACTGATGGCTCAGCAGCTCTATGAAAATATGCTGGGCAACACCTGCAATGCACTGAATATCCATGCGGCGGGAGTGATCCTTGTCGGATCACTGCTGGATCGGGACAAATCCCTGTTTCCCGTGGAGCGGACAGTGACAAATTTCCCGGCTATTGCGGCGGCGCACTGGTATCACACACAGGGCGAAAAACCCGCGCTGAAAGATGTCATGGCTGCGGCGGAGGATTTTGCTCTGCGGCACTATCTGCCGGTGCTGGGACTGGGGAAAAAGGCAACGGAGGAAGAACGGGAAGGCGTCATAGAGTCACTTGTCCGTTTTTCCGGCCTGCCGCGTGCGTATTTTGAACGTCATGGTCTGCGCCTGTCGGTGGAGGACTATGTCCGAGAGGTTGTCAACAAAGAAGGTTTGCTGATTAGTCAGTATGACAGCCGGTTTGTGTCACATCCGCTGCAGGCGGGTGGACAATATCATTATGAGAGTGATGACGCTTGCTTTGAACGGCTGATGCCGGCATTCACCCATTGTTATTATGGGGTGATGAAGGACGCACTGGGCATCACAACGGATAGAGACTATCAGTTCACCGGCTTGCAGATGTGTCGTGCGTGGGAGTTTGACGCGCCCCGCAATCCCATTCACTTTGTAGAGGATGCCATGCGGAAAAATCAGGACATGAAAGTTCTGTTTGCCAATGGCTACTATGACATGCTCACCACATACAGTTACAGCGAGTATATGATCAACAACTTTGATCTTCCGACAGAGCGTGTGTGGCACACAGGCTATGAGGGCGGCCACATGGCCTACATTGGTGAAGCGCAGTGCGCGGAGTTCGGAGACGATTTGCGGAGGTTTGTAAAATGGGCAACAAAGAAGCAGTGAACGAACGGCTGGCTGTCAGAAATGCGCGGTTGGTCTCCGCGTTGACAGAAGGATATGATGGAGATCAGGCCGATCTGTTGATAGAAGACGGGCGGATCACGGGCTTGTTCCCAGTCGGGCATGATTTCGGCAGCTGTGATGAAATAGATGCAGCCGGCCGGACGGTCTTGCCAGGGATGCTTGACCTGCACACGCACCTGCATTTTACCAAAATGGATGACTTGGTTTTGATGTCCCGCAAGCAGAATGATGTGCTGTTGGATTGCGTGGACTATGCAGCGGAATTGCTGCGCCAAGGCTTCACCACGGTCCGCGACTGCGGCAATCCGCATTATACGGCTATGGCGGTACGGGATGGCGCGGAACGTGGGCTTTTCCGCGCACCACACATTCTTTCCTGTGGCTATGCGTTAGCGCCTACCGCTCCAGGCAACGATGATTCGGCGATCACCGTTCATGCGGACACGCCGGAGGAAGTTCTCAAAGCAGGACGCCAGCAAATCGCCTGCGGCGCGGATTTCCTGAAATACTTCGGTACAGGAACAGTGGGCAGCGAGCATGGTGTTCCAGGCGCCCTTCTGACAACGAAACCGGAACTGCAGGCGCTGAACGATACGGCCGAGACCTACGGCAAATACGCGGCAGTTCATTGTCACAGCAAGGCAGGGATACTGCTTTGCACAGAGGTGGGGATACACACCATCGAGCACGCCTCTGATATCGATGATGAGTGCATTGAACGTATCCTGAGCCACGGCAGCCACAGCGCCATCATTCCGACACTGGGACCCATTGGCTTGATGCGCAGCGGTATGCTGGGGGAAAGCATTGCGAAAAAGGTGCGCGAGACATCCTGTGAGCAGCAGAAGATGCTGGAAGCCAGCCGCGTAGGTGTCCTTACGGGGTGGGGGACGGATGTGAGCCTTGACTATTACAGCAGTAATCCCGGCAGCGAATTCCTGCTGCGGAAAGAACGCGGCTGGACGGCCGTGGAAATGCTGGAGCAGGCGACGATCAACAGCGCGAGGATCATCGGCATGGATGACGATCTGGGAACGATCAAGGCAGGGAAAATCGCCGATCTTGTGATCGTTGACGGAAAACCTGATGAAGACATCGCAGTTATGACGAAGTACCCTTGGCGTATTTTACAGGCAGGCAAGGTGACCTGTGCTGAGGGTGTGATCGGCTAACAGACTACACGCGCACAGTGAGGCCGGTGGTTGTTCAGCATTGAGGCTTGGGCTATCTGAGAAGCATATCCTCTAACAATCTAAATTATATGGAAGCACCGCCAGCAAAGCGGCAATCACGCTGCTTTGCTGGCGGTGCTTTTTATCATAGAAGTTCAAAAAATCGACAATTCCATACAAAAAACATCGCATTCACGTAGACCATTGTAGAACGATTATATAACACAAATGCCCAAAAGTCGTGTAAAATTAGCATATCAAGAACAAAACAGCGTATGTCCGCCGGCAAGAGGCCCGCTGAGGATCACCGAGTGCTGGCTTTCAAAATGCACAAGACAGGAGGGAACATCACTGCCTTTAGTTTGCTACGTTTCGGAACTGGAAAAGAACGTTTCTTTGGACGCTGAACGTTTGCTGCGTCTCTTGGGTGTATCCGGAAAGCTGTCTGGGTTTCACTTTGCTATGTATATGTTGGAACAGGTGTAGGAGAAGCCGGAGTATGTCCTGCTGATCACGAAAAGGCTTTACAGCCAAACGGCACAATTACGTATATCACCCTGATCCCCGCATATCCTATAAATAGGAGGAGTTGCCTATGACAGAAGTTGATCGTGATATTGCATTGGTTTTGTTGAAACGTCTATGGGAGCGGGAGTTGATTTCGGAGGAGACGTATGTCTCTGCCTGCAACTCCCGTTTTTTTGACAAAAGACGTTTTACCTCCGATACTGAAGCTATGGAAGAAATAATGGTTGAGGAGGCCGATACCCATGATGACGGTTCGATGGTTGAGAGAGCAGATGCGGCTGGGCAAGTCGATTTATGACCTGCCGCTGCGCGTGACCTTCTATGCCCGCGTTTCTACCGAGAAGGTGGAGCAGCAGGGCAGTTTGGAAAACCAAATTCAATACTACACAGAGTTTATTCAGAAAAATCCCAACTGGACGTACATCCCCGGATACATAGACGAGGGCATTTCCGGCACAAGGACCTACAAGCGGGACAGCTTCCTGCGGATGATCGCAGACGCCCAGCGGGGAATGTTTGACTTCATCATCACGAAGGAGATCTCTCGCTTCTCCCGCAATACGCTGGACAGCATCCAGTACACGCAGGAGCTGCTGGAGAACAATGTGGGCGTTCTATTCCAGAATGACAACATCAATACACTGGACAGTGACAGTGAGTTCCGATTGGTGGTGATGGCGGGCGTGGCGCAGGACGAGGTACGCAAGCTCTCTGAACGGTTGAAATTTGGCTTTCGTCAATCTATCAAGAACGGTCGTGTACTGGGTAATAATCGCTTGTGGGGCTATGACAAGAAGGACTGTAAGCTGACCATTGTTCCGGAGCAGGCAGAGGCGGTAAAGCAGATATTTGAACTCTATGCCACCGGTCAATATGGTCTGCGCAGCTTGTCACAGGAGCTGACCCGCCGTGGTTACACCAGCTTGCAGGGTAATGTATTCAACACAAGCACCATCGGACACATTCTGCAAAATCCCAAATATAAGGGCTGGTATTGCGGCAACAAGACCCAATCGTTAGACTACCGCAAGAAAAAGACAGCGTTCCTCGACGAAAGTGAATGGGTATCCTATCCCGACCCGAATATTCCGGCCATCGTGTCGGAAGAAGTATGGGATAAGGCCAATGCCCTTTTTAAGCAGAGGAGCGCCCGTTCGAAAGCCTATGGCGTAGGGTATCAGAGCCGGTATCCCTACAGCGGCAAGATCATCTGTGGAAAGCATGGAACGTCCTTTCACCGGCAATCCTTCAAAACGCAGGAGGGAGAAACGGAGTTTTGGAAATGTAAGATGTACCGCGAACACGGAAAAGCGGGCTGCGACCTGCCCACCATTCGAACCACGGAGTTGGATACTATTTTGGCAGAGCAGTTTCAGAAGCTGGTAAAGCACCAGAGACAGATCATCCGCATGGTGCTGGATTCCGTTACAAATACACAGAAGAAGGAAGACCACTCCAAGGAGATTGCCCGGTTGCAAGCGCAAATACAGCAGCTGGAGGACAAGAAAGAAAAGTTACTGGAGCTGAGTATGGCCGACGCCATTACCATGCAGGAGTTCAAAAAGCGGAATAGCCGCTTCAATGAACAGATCACCTCGCTGCAAACACAAACGATTTCCTTGCAGCAACAGGAGCAGCAAAAGCAAATCGCAGCCACGGATACGGCTGCGCTGGAAAAGGCATTGTGGGCAGATCTGAACTGCAAGGAGCCGATCCAATCAGAAGTGGTTGCCACGATCCTCGACCACGCTGTGGTATGTGAGGACAGTGATGACCAACATATCCATTTAGAACTCTATTTGCGGCTGGGGCAAACGGCTTCAGCCTATTATGAACGAGGCAGATTAGCCTTCAAGGATGCATCTTCAAAAAGTACTACACCCAGGCGGATGACCAGGAGGATCTGATCTCTATCGGTACCATCGGGCTCATCAAGGCGGTGAACACGTTCCGCGCCGACAAGGGTATCCGGTTGGCTACGTATGCGAGCCGGTGCATTGAAAATGCTATCCTATCACAGCGGAACAAACGGCGGTTGAGGTGGAAAAGCCATGAACCTTTTGGGGCAAAATGGTCTATGTATTACTTCTGCGCTTTCAGGTGCTTCACGGCGGCGTCTACCAGTTCCAGCTTCTGCTCCGTGGAGCAGGGCAGCTTCCGGACATTTTTCAGCACCTGCTCGGACTGGAACTTTGCCAGTTCCCGTGCAAGCTCCTGCTTTGCCTGCGGTGATTTGGGAAAAATCAGAAATACTTCCATCGCTGTCCCTCTTCCCGGAGAGTTTGATGGTTCACTTTATGCGTGATTTCGGGCGTATATGTAGACGCTTCGCACATTGCGCATGTCAAATGTTCCAATACTATGTGCAAACCGGGATACTTGATCCGGTCATCTATGCGGCGGAATAATGTCAGGAGAAATCGCTTTCTGAAAAAGATGCGGATATGAGCCGGAAAAGAGAGGGAGTGCAGATGCACTCCCTCTCTTTTCCATATGCTTTTATCCGGATATGTTATCCCTGTTTCTGCTTCTGGCGGAGCGGCCGCCGTTGAATGCGGTGCTCCCGGATATCATCACGCCCCGTACTGCGGTGAAAAGGCGCAGCACCTTTTGAATATGCCGTTTATGAAGGATCTGATATCCCCTAACAATCCGTATTTCCCTGCGCGGATTTGATCCTCCGATACATCTCCTGCATCTGCCGGTCAATTTCGGCGATCTTGCCCGCGCATGCAAGCATCTCCTCGTTGATGCCCTCCGGCAGCTTTGTCTTATCCACCTTATACCGGATATCGTGCTCTAAACTGGCCCAAAAGTCCATAGCGATCGTGCGGATCTGAATTTCCGCAGTTACCAGCTCCGTCCTGTCTGACAGATACACCGGTACCCGGATATCCAGATGTAATGAGCGGTATCCGTTATAGTTTGGTGTGCGGATATAGTCTTGCCGTTTGATGATCTTGACATCCTTTTGCAGCTCCAGCATCTCCGCCACCCGGTACACATCGTCGATATAACTGCACACTACCCTGACACCGGCGATATCATTGATGTGCTCCCGCGCTGCCTCAATGGTCAGCGGCAGCCCTTTATTCAGCAGCTTGGCCGCAAGGCTTTCCACAGACTTTACGCGTCCTTCAATGTGGTGGATGGGGTTCCTCGCATAGAGCACCTTGAACTCATTGTTCAGTATTTCAAATTTCAGCGACAACTGCTTTACGGCGGAATCATAGAGGTTCTGCATGAGCTGTATCTCATATGGATCATTACAAAGTACTGCTCGGAATTCTGTTCTTACCATTTGCTTGTTGCCCTCCCTTTTTAATTTCGCCCTCCGAGGCCCAGACAAAGGCGCTCCATAGCGGGCGGATGGCGGCTGAGCTGATGCTGCGCTCTTTTCAGTGTCCAGAATGAAGCGATCTTGAGGATTTTCTTCCTGCGCGCCTTCTTTTATCGGAACAGCAAAAGACTAACCTTCGCTACCTGACTGACGAAGCGGATCATCTCCTCCTTGCTGTACTTGTCGTAGCCCTCTACAATCACATGCATCAACCCGTTGGAAAGATGCGTATACATCATCTCCAACTCGGTTTCACTGGCCTTCGGCAATTCCCTGTGCCAATAAGCAAGGCTGCCCGGTTTTGCCAGAGCGATCATTTTCGCAATGACAGCCGAACTGGTATTCCCCAGAATGAGTGTCCGGCAGGCTTCCTGATTTTGATCGACCATGGCATAGAGGGCTTCGATCAGAGCCGCCACATCAAAGGAATTAACATATCGGAGGGATTTCTCAAACTCATCAATGAGCTCATTCTCAATGCTCTCCAGCAGTGCAAAGCAGTCACTGTAATGGGTATAGAAAGTAGCCCGGTTGATCTGGGATAGTTCGCAGAGCTCCTTTACTGTGATTTTATTGACCGGTTTCTCCTTCAGCAGCTTCAAAAAAGACTGCTTGAGTATCATCTGTGTATAGCGTTTCCTCGCATCCAGTTTCGCCATCCGGAAATCTCCCTCAAAAAGATCATCACGTTCCTCAACACACCGGCGGGATGTGTTGATTTAATTTCAGCTGTGCAGTAAGTGCTGATTGTTTCTGCTTTTCACGTCAAGTATACTATACTTGTGAAAGGTAATCAACACTTGTGCAATTATTTTGAGAGGAGGCTTTTTGAATGTTTGATAAATACCTAATTACAGGCGCTACCGGCTTCCTCGGCAGAGCCGTTGCGGCGGAGCTGGTACGCCACGATGCTCAGGTGCGTGCGCTTGTGCTGCATAACGACCCCTATATCAGCCTGCTCCCAAAGGAAGTTCGTACCGTCGCCGGCGATGTGTGTGATAAAAGCTCTCTTGCGGACTTCTTTGCGGACGCCGACAGCCGTACCTGTGTGATCCACTGCGCAGGCATTATCTCCGTCGCGTCCAGACCCGGCCCGAAGCTCTATCAGGTCAATGTGGGCGGCACATGGAGGATCCTCCGGCAATGCATGGAGCACGATGTGGGAAGATTCATTTATGTCAGCTCCGTCCATGCCATACCGGAAAAACCGGAGGACTGCGTTATCACGGAAAGCGCTGACTTCTCTCCGGGTCTTGTAGACGGCGATTACGCAAAGAGCAAGGCGGCCGCAACCGAACTGGTCTTTGACGCGGCGGAGCGTGGGCTGAATGCCGGCATTGTCTTTCCCTCCGGCATCATCGGACCGGGTGACGTACAGGGAGGGAGTTTTACTTCTATGGTAAGGTCTTTCCTGGCCGGAAGGCTGCCCTTTGCCGTTCGCGGCGGGTATGACTTCGTGGATGTGCGGGACGTTGCAAAAGGCATTCTGGCCTGTTCCGAAAGCGGAGAGCCCGGCAAGGGCTACATCCTGTCCGGCCACTACATTACGATCCGTAAGATGCTTCAGCTTGTCGGAAAGGCCGCAAAGCTGAAATATCGCCCCGTCTGTCTGCCATTGGGCCTTGCAAGGTTGGCAGCTCCATACTGCGAACGCCGGAGTCTGAAGGATCGAAAGCCGCTGTTTTTCACCCCCTATTCCGTTGCCGTCCTCGCCTCAAACGGGCAATTCAGCCATGCCGCCGCATCGGAACGCTTCGCGTATCAGCCGCGCCCCATGGAGGAGACTTTGCGGGACATGGCAGTCTGGCTTATGGCGCGGAAGGAAAAGGGTGAGCTATGAGTTCGCCTCTGCGTCATGATGCCCCGCCTCCTGCGTAAGGAGCGAGCCTCCCGCCGCCATAAAGGATATCTTGACGGGCCTGCTGCGGGAGGACGCTCTCAGGAGCGTCCTCCGCTTCCTTTCCCGTCCGGCAGGAAAAAGTTGCGGCGGGCGGCGTTTTATGCTATATATTAAAATGTGTCTGCGGATACAGCCTGAAGAAAGCGAGGGCCTTGCCTCTTGAAAGCGACCACCAAGCATCTGCTGCCGACGGTCTTCGTGTTTACGGCAATCGCCATAGCCTATGCCTGTCGGATGCTGGCGAAATTCGACATCGGCGGCCCCGCCGTGAACCATATCCGGACAGCGCTCTATCTGCTGCTTTTTACCCTGTGGGGCTTTTCTCTCGACCGGCGCATTATCCAGCGGCAGGCGCTGCACTGCCTGCGGCTGACGGCGGCGCTGATGCTGCTGTGGCTCATACTGCGGACGCTGAAATACAGCTTTGTCACCGGTCTGGCAGCGGGGCGGTACATATGGTATCTCTACTATCTGCCGATGCTGTTCCTCCCACTGCTGTGTGTGTATATCGCCCTGTCCATGGGAAAGTCAGAGGACTACCGCCTGAGCCGAGGGACCGGTATGCTGTCGATCATCCCTGCGGCACTGTTTCTGCTGGTGATCACCAACGACCTGCATCAGCAGGTATTTGCCTTCAAAAGCGGCGTCCCCGGCTTGCCGGTTTCCGGCACATATTCCTACCGCCCGCTGTATTTTATCTGCCTTGGCTGGATGGTGGTCTGTATGGCTTTTTCCCTTGTCTGCCTGTTCCGAAAGAGCCGTATCCCAAGTGGTGAAGGAAAGCGGATAATGCCGTTTGTGCTGGGCTGTGCGATGCTCCTGTACGGTATTCTCTATCTGTCGGGTATTCCGGCTGTTCGGTGGTGGTTCGGCGATATGAACGTGATGTTCTGCCTGCTGTATGCCGCCATCTATGAAAGCTGTATCCGCTGCCGTATGATACCGTCCAACACGGGATATGTGGAACTGTTTGAGGCCTCAACGCTGGCGGCCTGTATTGCGGATCGCAGCGGCCGGATCGTCCTGCGCTCCCGTGCCGCAGGTGAGGATATGACCTGCCCGCAGGAGGGACAGCGGATCGTTCGGCCCGATGGCATGCGCATTTCCTCGGCGCCCATCAGCGGCGGCTACGCCGTTTGGCAGGACAATGTGCGCCAGCTGGCGGAGCTGCGTACCCGGCTGAATGCGAACAAGGAGGAAATGGAGCGCAACAAGAAGAAGCTGAAGGACGCCTATCTTGTGCAGAAAAGTCTGCATGAGCTGACGGAAAAGAACCGCATATACAATGAACTGGAGGCAAAGCACAGCAGGCAGACAGCCCAGATGCGGCAGATGCTTGCCCAATGCGAGAGATCCGGACCCGCCGAGAGACGAAGCCTGCTGAAGAAGGTGCTGCTGCTGGGCACCTACATCAAGCGCAGCGCCAATTTGTACTTCCTCAGCAGCGAGTACCAGTGGCTGCCGCAGCAGGAGCTGCGGCTGACGGTCGACGAAGCCGTGCGAGCCTTGACTGCCTGCGGCACGGAGTGCGGCGTGATCTATCGCACAACGGAACCGATGCGCGCCTCTGAGGTCGTGCGTCTGTTCGATCTGCTGGAAATCGTCGCGGAGACCACGGTAGACGATCTGCACTCGCTGTTTATCTCCGTTTCCGACAGCGCGATGGATCTGTCGGTGGAGTGCGCCGCCGATCTGTCGGTGATCGCCTCCCCGGAGGTGACGGTGCGGCAGGAGGATGGCTTGTGGCTGATCCGCACAGGGATAAGGGGGCGGGAGGATGCATAAGCTGAGACGCTTCGGGTTTAACGCCATCAAGGAGAGCTTTGACCGGCTGCCCACCGCCGTATGCTTTTTTGACCGCTCGGGCGGCATCGTGCTGTGCAACCGGCAGATGTATCGGCTGAGCCAGTATCTGCTGAACAGCGATATGCAGTATCTGGAGGAGCTTCAAAAGGCGCTGGCCTCTCCGCCAAAGGGCATAATGCCCATTGCCAGCACGGAGAATACCTACCGCTTTCCGGACGGGCTGGTATGGAAATTTGAGAAGGCGGCCGTGACCGACCGATATGGGGAGACGTATATACAGCTGACCGCCGCAGATGTTACGGCGCTGCACCGGGCGCTGGAGCAGCTGGCCGAGGATAACCGAAGGCTTGAACAGGACGCGGAAAAGCTGCGGCGTCTCTCGGAAAACGTGGCGGCGGTGGCGCGGGAGAGGGAACAGCTTGCCGCCAAATCCGCCATGCACGATAGCCTTGCCGCATGTATTACCGTCACGAAGCAATATCTGGCCGGAGACCTTGGCGGCATCAACGCAGACGTTGTGCTGCGGGAATGGGAAAAAAGCATTGTCTTTCGTGACGCAGAACGCTTGCCGGCAAGGGAGGCGCTGTATGAAAGCGCGGCCGGCAGCGGCGTGACCATCAGAATAAGAGGTACAGAGCCGGCGGGAGGCGCGGCGGATCTGATGTATGCCGCCATGCAGGTCTGCCTGAGCAACGCCATACAGTACGCGCAGGCAACCGAACTGATCGCCAACATCTGGGAGGACGGCGACAGATATACCGTCCTGATCCGAAATAACGGAAAGCCGCCGGAAAAGACCATCACAGAGGGCGGCGGTCTGTCCAATCTGCGCCGCAGGATCGAAAGGATCGGCGGGACCATGACGGTGCAGAGTCTGCCGGAGTTCGCGCTGGTGATAGGAATACCAAATCGGGAGAATTTGGAGGAGGGGAACGAATGGCTGTCAGAGACATATTGATCGTTGAGGATCAGGCGCTTGCCAGAATGTATCTATGCTCCTGCGTGGAAAAATGCGCAGACTGCCGGGTGGCGGGCACGCTGAATCGTGCTGATGCGGCGCTCCGGCGGTGCGGCGACAGTCATATCGATCTGATTTTAATGGATATCTGCACCGAAAACGACTCGGACGGCTTAACCGCCGCTGAGGAGATCAAGAAGATCTATCCCCGGATCAAAATTGTGATGGTGACCTCCATGCTGGAGGGGCGGTTTCTGGCGCGGGCAAGAAAAATCGGCGCCGACAGCTTCTGGTATAAGGATTCCCCTTCCGGCGATCTTGTCGGCGTGATCGAGGGGACGCTTTCCGGAAAGAGCTATTGGCCGGACAGCACGCCGGCAGTGCAGCTGGGGAACACCCTTTCCTGCGGCCTGTCCGATCAGGAACTGGAGACGCTGCGCCTGCTCTGTGAGGGGCAGACCAACGCCGAGATCGCCGCAGGGATGAACGTGGCGGAATCCACAGTGCGCACCTATATCAACCGGATGCTGGAGAAAACCGGATACCCCAACCGCAACCGGCTGATGGTTGCCGCTGTCAGCAAGCGGCTGGTGGTGCCGGGGAGCCTGTTCGGCACGGCGGAAGAAAACTGAACAGGAATACGTGTATTCACAGCATCATCCGCAATCAGCGGCCCTGTCTGTCCTCACTTTTGTGGACAGACAGGGCCGCTTTTCCGTGCTACAATAGCAGCATAGAATGGGACGCGGTAAACCCGTCGGATATACAGGAAAGGGAAGAGGGATGGCACAATGCGTAAAATTGTGATCGATATGCAGAATTATCTGTTTGCCGACGTTGTGGCGGCCGCTTTCAAAAGCTCTGACTACGATATCGAGGTGATCCGTGCAGAGTCCCCAAGGGACACCGTGGAGCTGTGTCAGATATACGAGCCCTTTGTGCTTGTGATGGAGGTGACAGGGTATGCCCCGTGGAAGCTCGGCGAAAGACTGAGACTGCGCGGCGAGGTAAAGGCGCTGTGCCCCAACTGCAAGATCGCGCTGATGGTGGATGCCAACACCGAACGACAGACGGCAAAGGACATCCGGGACGCCAAGAAGGAAGGGCTGATCGATCAGTTTTTCTACGGCTCCATGCCTGCCGAGTACCTGATGGATCAGATCTATGCTATGTGAAGGAAAGAGCCCGCAATGGGATATTTCATAAGCAGCTACAGGAACCTGCCGAATCGGGCAACGACGGAAAGGAGAAAATGTTATGGCGAACAAGTGTGGAATTTGCGGCGCGGACATCAACCTGATGCAGACCCAGAAGCTGGCGGACGGCAATTGCATCTGCCGTAAGAATTGCAGGAGCAGGGGCTTCAAGGTGTACGACTATGTGCATGGCAATCTGCCCGGCGTGAAGGCGCATCTGGATCAGGTGGCGCGGGGGACGAAGCTGTGGGATCACTACTTTGTGCCCCGTCTGAAGACAAAGGATAAGAACCAGAAGCTGACACGCTTCGGCGCAAACCTGTATGTGGCGGAGGACATCGGGCTGGTGGCCTTTACACAGGTGGACTACAAGATCCTGATATTCGGCAAGACCACACGGGCCTGCGTGTACCGCATCGCCGATCTGCGGAACTATAAGTATGAGGAGCAGATGGTGAAAAACGGCGACAAAACCGAGAAAAAGTCAACGGTGCGGATGGTCTTTATCAACACCGCGGGCATGAACGCCTTTAACCTCGAGGTGAACAACTTCAAGGAGTATGAAAAGCTCAGCAAGTATTTCGATACGCTCTTCGGCGTGCAGAAAACGCTGGGCAACGCCGCCAACACGTGGAAGCAGCAGATGACTGCCATCAAGGACGTGGCCTCCGGACTCAGCGCTGCCATGCGGGGTGAGGAGGACGCCGGAGAGAAGGCGGCCGCCGCCATCAACTCACTGGACGCAGCGGTCTACGGCGACCGCACCGAGTGGATCCGCCGGGCAGACGCGGCCCTTGCCGCGTTTAACGGATAAAAGTATTTAGGAGGCAGAAATCATGAAAAAGCAGTGGCTCAGCATGATATTGGTCCTTTGTATGGTGCTGTGTCTGGCGCCCGCCACGGCGCAAGCGGAAGAGAGTAAAACATGTAAGGTAATAATCACCGTGGAGGTGAACGGACTGCCTACGAGCGTCAGCGCGGCAGGCACGACCTTTACATTCCAAATCAAGAAGGCCATAAATGCAGTGACTCCACAATACTATGTTTATGATACGACGACTGTCAACGTCGGAGCAGACGGAAAAGGAACAAGCACCGTACCGGTCGAGGAGGGCAAATATATCGTGAAGCAGGATGTACCCGGCGATCCAATCGGGGAGTATGTATGGTACAGCATTTCTTATACGGGCGGCAGCAACGAAAGCGGCCCGCAGGACGTGTATGGCAACGGAAAAAGCACCGAATTCAAGGTATACAACACCTATAAACCAGCGAGCGAGACAAATGTGACCACACTGCCGATCACGGTGACCGGATATAAGGCGGGCGCAAATGTAAAAGATGCCAAGGTTACAACGACAGAACCCGGTATTGCGCTTAGCTACTTCCGATTTATGGAAAAGAACTTGGCGGGTGAATGGACGCCCGCACCTCTGACCGAAACCTTCAAGGCGGATACAGAATATCGAGTAGAGATTTATTTTAATGAGATTTCGGGGTGCAATTACGACGAGCTTAAAAAGGAGAACGTGACCGTAAACGGAGTGAAAGCGGACGCCTTTGAAACGACGTGGGATGATTCTCCGAAGAACGAAGATTATCGGGTGGTCCACGGCCTTGGCAAACCGGAGGTCGTCAAGAAGGTGGATCACATTGAGATCACAACACCGCCTGCCAAGACCGTGTACAATGCCGGCGACAAGTTCGACCCGAAGGGCATGGTGGTCACTGCGGTTTACGAAGATGGCACCAGCGAACCCATTACCAACTATATCATATTCCGCGGGGATAAGCTCGTTCAGGGGCAGGCGGATGTGACGATCCAGTATGACGATGGCAGCGCCAATAGCGGTATCAATGTCAAGCAGACCATCACCGTGAAGCCGTATGAGGGAGATCATAAGCATACCTACGATGGCGGCCCGTGGTATGCGGATGCGAAGAGCCACTGGCACCAGTGCACCGACAAGGATTGTCCGGATCTGTATGCCAGCACAAAGGATCTGGCGTCCCATACCTTCGTGTGGAAGGTAGACAAGGCGGCCACCGCCACTGAAACCGGATCGAAGCACGAGGAGTGCACCGTCTGCGGCTTTGAGCGCAATGAAACAGAGATCCCCACGCGGCACGGCGGCAGACCGGACACCAAGCCGGACGGCGGCGCGGAGAATACCGCTACATCCCCCAAGACGGGCGATGCGGGTATCGCGCTGTATGCAGGGCTGTCTCTGCTGGCGCTGAGCGGCAGCGGATGGGTCGTTGGCAAAAAGCGCAGAGGAGAGAAGTAAAATTCGCCTTCCGCAGGCGGCAGGGATCGTTTCGCCCTGCCGCCTGCAGAGATGGTGCGCCGGGTACGCTTTGACGGCGCAGGCAGCCGGGACACCTTATTCCGCGGTATTTTTCACGAAAGGGTGAGACTCTAACATGAAAAGAAGAATCGTTTTGTGCCTGTTGGCGCTGGCGCTCCTGCTGGTGACAGGATGCACGCAGGAAAAGGAAGCGGAACCACTGACCGTAACGCTGTGGCACGTCTATGGCGGCGAGGTGGATTCCCCGCTGAACGGCCTGATCGAGCGGTTCAACAGCACCGTGGGCGCAAAGCAGAACATCCGCGTGAAGGTGGAGCTGGTCAGCAACAGCGGCAGTATTCATAAAAGCGTGCTGGCCGCCGCCAACAGCGACCCGGGCGCACCGTCGCTGCCGGATATGTTCGTATCCTATCCCAAAACGGTGCTGGCTCTGCCGGATCAGAGCATATTGGTGGACTATCGGGATTATTTCAGCGAGGAGGAGCTGGCGGCGTTTATCCCTGCCTTTCGTGAGGAGGGGATGATCGGCGGGCGGCAGGCGATTTTGCCCCTTGCCAAATCCACGGAGGTGCTGTTTGTCAACCGGACGCTGTTTGACCGGTGGGCAGCCCAGTCCGGCGCCAGCTATGACGATTTGACTACATGGGAGGGCGTTTACGCGCTGGCAGAGCAGTACGCCGCGGATACCGGCAAATGCTTCTTTGTCCACGACTACCACTTCAATTATTTTCAGGTGGGCGTGGAGTCTCTGGGCGAGGAGTTTTTTCAGAATGACGGCGTCAGGTTTGGCCCCGGATTCGAACGGGCCTGGGAGCCGTATGCCCGGGCAGGTCTGACGGGCGGTTTGTGGCTGTACGACGGGTACGCCACGGAACCGCTTCGCACCGGAGATGTGGTGGTATCTGTGGCATCTTCCGCCAGCGTGCTTTACTATTCCGACACGGTGACGTATCCGGACAACACCTCGGAAAAGGTGACGATCACCTCCATGCCCTGCCCGGTGTTTGAAGGGGGCGACAAGCTGGTGATGCAGCGCGGCGTGGGAATGTGTACCGTGAAGTCTACCCCGGAACGGGAGCAGGCGTGCATCACGTTCCTTAAATGGCTGACCGAGCCGGCATGCAACGTGGAATTCGTCACCAGCCTGGGCTACATGCCGGTGACGCAGGAGGCATTTGAGAAATATCTGCCCGATGCCGTGGAAAAATTGAGCGACCCACTGTATGTGTCGCTGTATGAGACATATCTGCAAACGCAGGAGGCGTATACCTTCTACTACCCGCCGCAGATGGAGAATTATCTGGATCTGGAGACGCGGTTTGAGAATCTGGCACGGCTGAAGCTGACGGCAGGGCGGACACAGTATCTGGAGGGCGGCAATACGCTGGACGCCCTGATCTGGGAGACTTTAGAGAGTTTTAAGCTGGATTACGGCACGTGAAAGAGGAAGGCACATGCGATCGATTCGGAATGCGATTCAAAATTCGTATGCAGCCAGCCGCAGTATGGCTGTGCGGCTGGTGCTGTATTGGTTCATAATGGCGCTGCTGCTGGTGGCGGCCATCCTGTCTATCCTGATGGCCACGGGCGTGCTGTCCCATCCTGCACGGCAGCTGGCCAGCGCCCTCGACATTCAGCAGAAGAATACATATGCGGCACTGGATGCGCAGATGGATGAACTGACAGCCCACAGCGTGGCCATATCGGAAAAGCTGGGACGGGAGCTGGACACCTTCCTTGCGGCCAAGGGCATTCCCTTTGACGCGCTCAACGATGACCCGGCCACCATCGCGGAGCTGGAAAAACGGCTGTACGCGCCGCTGAGCAGTACGTTGAGCGCCGCCTCGTGCAGCGGGATATTCTTCTGCCTGAATGTGACCGCCAACACAGAGCTGCCCAACGCGGACGTGCTCAGGGCGGGACTGTATCTGCGCTATACAGGGCTTCAGCCTACGGTGGCCTCGGAGCAGGATGCGGTCTGCTTTCGCGGCGCGGCAGAAGCGGCGCGGGGGTTACGGCTTCAGATGCACAACCGCTGGAATCCGGAGCTGAATACCGCGCTGATCCCCGGCAGCGAGAGGGTTTCCACCAGTCGGGTCGAGCGTCCGGCGGAGGGCAGCCTGTGGGTAAAGCGTACAGAACTGCTGGATACATGGGAATATGTGACGCTTCTGTGCGTGCCGATCCTGGATGGCAGCGGCACCGCGCGGGGATTTTGCGGCATGGAGATCAGCGACCTCTATTTCAGCCTTTCCCACGATACCGTGTCCAGCGCCTATGGCAATATGCTGACCCTGCTGGCGCCCATCGACGGCGACAAGCTCGATCTGTCGGGGGCTATGCTGGGCGCTACCAATGGCACGCGCCTGACGGCCGAGGGTACGCTGCATATCAAGCCGGGGAAATACTATACCGTCTACGCCGATGGCAAGGAGTCCTATCTGGGGCGGCACCGGCTGCTGGACGCCGTCACCTCGGACGGCGTTCCGCTTGCTGTGGTGACGCTTGTGACAGCCAACGCCTTCCGCAGCTATGAACGCAGCTCGCAGATCGCATGGTTTTTGGGATCGGTATTCTTTTTGCTGGCAATGCTGGTTGCCGCAACCGTGCTGTCCCGCCGCTTCGTCAAGCCCATCAACGAGAGCCTGGCGGCGGTCAGAGGCGGCACAACGGAGGTGGTGGCCTCCGGTATTTCGGAGATCGACGAGCTGCTGACCATGATCCGCACCCGGCCGGCGGGCGCGCTGCCGCCCGATGTGGAGGCGCGGCTGTGCGGCTTTGCGGAGAGGGCGGGTACGCTGACCGGCATGGAACGTACCATCCTGCAATACTATATGGACGGCTATACCGTCAAGGATATTCCTGAGCTGGCACATATCAGCGCCAGCACGGTAAAGACTCATAACCGCAATCTGTACCGAAAGATGGAGGTAGATTCGTTCGATGAGCTGAAGGTGTATATTGAACTGTTCGCCAGCTGCGGCCGCAGTGGTGAGCTGCTGAAAAGATAAGAAAGACGATAGCAGAGTGCACAATCCAAGTCACATTGGATTGTGCACTCTGTCTACGCCTAAGGGCGATTTTCACGTTTACCGGCAAAATTCACCCTTTGGGTAATAGAAATTTTACGTAAAACCACATATAAGTGTGTATATAGCTGAGCGTGAGTACGGGAAAGAACTGCGACGTAAGCAAGGAGGGACTGGAATGCGCCGCATCATTAAAGCGTCCATGGAGGACAGATCCTCCATGGAAAGGTTTCAGTTTTCATTGCGCTGTGCGGTATGCGGCTTCCTTTGGGAAAGTCAGCCGGTGTGCTTCTCCAAGGCGGGGATGCAGCCGGAGAGCGAAGGAAAGCGCGTGATTTTTCAGGCGCTGTACCGGCGGGAGCGAGAGGAAGCCTTCGAGTGGGCCGCCACAGAGGCGCTGGAGCATTTCAGCCTGTGTCCCATTTGCAAACGGCTGGTTTGTGACCGGTGTTTCCTGCTGGGCGAGGATATTGACCTGTGTACGGACTGTGCGGCGTTCTTACAGGAGAGCGGCGAGCCGGTAGAGAGCTCATTCACAAAACACGGCTGAAGCGGAGGAACCGCCTATGAAATGGAAGGGCTGGATAGGAGGTGTGCTGCTGGTCATGATGCTTTTCGGAACGCTGGGCTGCGGTAAAAAACGCGGCCCTGTAACCGGCGATATGGTGGACGGCCCCGGCATGATGTATACGCCGGAGGATCAGAGCCCCTTTGCGGGGAAGTGGCAGAGCCGGGACGGCAGCATCGTCATGGAGGTGGAGAGCAGCGACCCGTTGGAGAGCTCCCGCATACAGGTGTTTGTGGACGGCGAGCCGGATTTTCAGGCCGATATGTGGGTGTATCAAACTGGAAGCGTGAAGCTGACGCAGGAGCACAAGAGAATCCTCATGACGGGGACGTTCAGCGGCCTGACGTTCAATCACAAGGAAAACGCTTTCCGCATCCGGTACAGTGACGACAGCGGCTTGAAATGGCTGACGAGAGACGGCGCTGCGTGCAGCGAGGAGGATGTGAGCTTCTCTTACGAGCCGCAAACACCGCCGCCCGCGGCGTGGAGCTGTCCCGCCTGCCATGCAGAGAATGAGGGCGGCTGCTGTACCAGCTGCGGTATGGAGAAGCCGCTGACCTGCGAAGCCTGCGGCTGGCAGCCGGCAAACGAAAAACTCCCCGCCTACTGTCCCGAATGCGGCCTCCGCCTCAAGTGAGACGTGCCAATATAATGTAGAGTAAAGATAACACAGAAACACTAAAAAACAGGAGGAGACATGATGAAAAGATTGAGAAAGCCTGCGGCGCTGCTTCTGGCGCTGGTGATGGCGCTGACGCTGGCGGCCTGCGGCGGTAAGGGCGCCAGCAAGACAAACCCCGCCGTGGGCAAGTACATCGGTGAGACGGTCCTGTCCTTCGATGAGTGGGTGCCCATGGACGAGGTGTATGATCTGGGTGACAACTACATTGAGCTGAAAGAGGACGGTACGGGCTGCTTTATGCTGGACGGCGACCCGACGACCATCGACTGGAAGCTGGATAAGGACGGCGCCCTGACGCTGGACAGGGACGGAGCGATCTGCAACTGCACGCTGAAGGACGGCCTGATCACGGTGAATGACTACTTCGGCTTTGACCTGCAGCTGACGTTCCGTAAGAGCGGAGGCAGCACCGGCGGGAACACCGGCGCGGATGAAATGTCTTTGGATGACTTCGCCGCGGTATACGGCGGCGACTGGCACGGCATGGCGGGTCTCACGGATGCCACCGGCGCATTCGAGGAGCTGAACGATACCGCTCATGAGATCCTGGCGCGGCTGGTGTTCGACGGGAACGGAGACTGTCAGGTCTGGCTGGCCATGTATCTGGAGGGAGAGAACGATTTCAACTTTATCGACACGTATGCACGCGTCGTGCCGGATGACGACACCGGTCTGGAGCTGCGGGGTACGTTCATGGGCGGCGAGATGCAGGACGGCATCCTGTCCGTGGACGAGACCGGCGCACTGTATGTCAGCTGCGAGGTGGATTCCGACCTGGTGGACGGCTCTATCAGCCTGCTGGCCAACCTGCGGCATTTGGACGACGAGAACTGGACAGACGAGGACTACATCCCCATGCCGGAGAGCGCCGTGGAGTATTATCGCGGCATGACCTTTATGGAGATCGCCAGCACCTTTGAGATCGACACCAGTCTGATCCCCGATAACGGCAGCGGCGACGCCGCCGCTGCCATCCCCGACGGCGGCGACAACGGCGGTCTGCCGGAGAACTATCCCTTCGAGCGCACCACCTCCAACGGCGAGGGCGAGTACGGCAAGTCCAATCCCGATGCCACCGGCCGGGCGGATCTGGCCACCATGCAGAAGGTGCGTCAGGAACTGTGGGACATGGGTTCCTCCGAGTCCTCGAAACTGACCTATGACGACATCAAGGCCATGCTGGGCGGCGAGGACGGCATCCCTCATACCGGTATGGATGAGAAGAGCTGGAACAGTGAAAAGCACGCCTACGGCTGGTACAACGGCGAGGGTGACTACTACGTGCTGTACTTCGTGCTGCGTGACGGCGACGAGTTCTACACGGCCGCCACCTTCTCCAGCAGCGTGAGAGGCGACAGCTGACGAACGGTACGGAAATCAGAGAGAGGAAGGACGAGATATGCAAGTGACATTGAACGCACTGCCCGCTTCGCTGGCAGAGTTCCGGAACCTGTCCCTGAACACCCCGGACGAGGTGGTGGCGGGCTTCCTGTGCGCATTGAACCTGTATGTAAAAAACCCCAATGAAGGTGTGGAGGCCATGAACCTCCTGCGAGGGCCCCGTCCTATGACCCCCTATGACAGCCAGTTCCTGCGGGATCGTCTGCGGGGCAAGGAATATCTGCCGCTGGCGTATTTTGCCGGAGCCACGCCTCAGAACAGCTATGTGCCTACCCAGCCTTATGTGCTGAACGTGCTGGCCGATCCCCGTCCGCAGGATATTGAACCGGGCTATCTGCGCCTGTTCATCGCCACACCCGGCGCGGATTCTCCCCGGCCCATCAAGCTGCGGCAGAAGCCCTCCACCGGCGAATGGTTCCTGTGGGAGTATTCCAGTCCCCTCAGCGGCATCCGCATCCCGGCCGCCCAGGACCCCTGGGCCTGAGCCGTGAAGCGGCGGTGGTATCCGCTGGCGCTGCTTCTGGCGCTGGCGGTGAGCCTGACGGCCTGTCAGGTGGAGTTCATCCCCCGCGGGCAGCCGGAGAACAACGGCAGCACCACGATAGACACACCGCCCCTGCCCGGCGGCGACACTGATCCGGTAGATGTGACCGACCCGGTGGGCGGAGATGAGGAGCCCTCCGGCGGCAACACGGACTACACCATGGAAAAATACCGGCGGTATCTGGAGGGTGAGTGGGCCGGCGTGGAGGGCGAGATCGAGGGCGATCGGTATAAGCTGGCGGACGAGGAAATGTCCCTGACGCTGACGTTCATGAGCGCTGACGGCGTGACCGAGGACGGGCACGGCACATGGAGCATGGGTGCATGGTACGAATATACCGACAGCTATGGCAACCACGAAAAGCTGGATGGGCTGCACGTGGAGTTCCACAAGGGACCCATGTACTACGGCTGCGCCAACGAGGAGTGGTACGCGGAGCTGGTGGGTGGCCCGGAGAACGTGGAGTACACCGTGACCGTCGTCGACAACAACTATCTGGAGCTGTACCGCTATGTGAAGGATTCAGCCATGGTATGGTTCGTCAGCTGCGAGCGGTCGGACGGCCGGTGGATCGAGGAATAGCAACGGTTTTCCATTATAGGCGGAAATAAATACAGAGAAAAGGAGATTACATAACTATGGGACTGATTAAAGCGGCATTGGGCAGTGCGGGCGGCGTACTGGCTGACCAGTGGAAGGAATACTTTTATTGCGAGTCACTGCCTGAGAACGTGATGGCTGTCAAGGGTCAGAAGCGCACCTCCGGTCGCAGCAGCAACACCAAGGGCAGCGACAACATCATCTCCAATGGCAGCGTCATCGCAGTGGCCGATGGCCAGTGCATGCTCATCGTGGATCAGGGCAAGATCGTGGATATGTGCGCCGTGCCCGGCGAGTACACCTATGACCAGTCCACCGAACCGTCCATTTTCGTGGGCGATCTGGGCGAAGGCATCAAAAACGTATTCAACAACATGGCCAACCGCTTCACCTTCGGCGGTGAGGCTCCCAAGGATCAGCGTGTCTATTACTTCAACACCAAGGAATTGATCGGAAACAAGTATGGCACCGCCAATCCCGTGCCCTTCCGCGTGGTGGATCAACGGGCCGGTATTGATATTGATGTGGGCATTCGCTGCTTCGGCGAGTACAGCTATCGCATCTGCAATCCCGCCCTGTTCTATACCAATGTGTGCGGCAACGTGGCGGAGGCCTATACCCGAGACAAGCTGGACGGCCAGCTGAAAACCGAGCTGCTGACCGCCCTCCAGCCCGCCTTTGCCAAGATCGGCGAGGATGGCATCCGCTACTCTCAGCTGCCCGGCCATACCATGGAGCTGGCAGACGCACTGAACGAGGTCCTCAGTAAAAAGTGGCGTGACCTGCGTGGTATCGAGATCGTTTCCTTCGGCGTGTCCAGTGTGACGGCGGACGAGGAAGATGAGAAGATGCTGAAGGAGCTGCAGCGGAACGCGGCCTTCATGGATCCCACCCGCGCCGCCGCTCATCTGGTGGGCAGTCAGGGCGATGCCATGAAGATGGCGGCCTCCAACACGGCTGCCGGCCCCGCTATGGCCTTTATGGGCATGGGAATGGCCGGTCAGGCCGGCGGAATGAACGCTCAGAACCTGTTTGCCATGGGCCAGCAGCAACAGGCCCAGCAGGCGGTGCAGCCCGCACCTGCCGCTCCCGCCGGATGGACCTGCTCCTGCGGCCACAGCGGCAACACCGGCAAGTTCTGCGCCGAATGCGGCCAGCCCAAGCCCGCGCCCGCCGGCGAGTGGAAATGTGCCTGCGGCGCGGTGAACACCGGCAAGTTCTGCGCTGAATGCGGCCAGCCCAGGCCCGCCAGCGACGAGTGGACGTGCGCATGCGGAACGGTCAACAAGGGCAAGTTCTGCGCCAACTGCGGTCAGCCTCGCCCCTAAAGCCATGAAGAAGATGATCGTCATTCTTATCGCGGGTGTTGTGGTGGGTATCACGATCTCGGGTCTTTATAAGCACTTTGTCACCGACCGCATAATGGACGGCGGCGGCATGGAGAACGAGTTCGCCAACGCCTTTCGGGATGGCGACACGCTGAAGAGCATCCGCTGGTCGCAGAGCGCCTCGAACTACGACGACTGCTTCCACTTTGATCTGGAGGAGACGGACGGCGCGTATACCGTTTCCGGCTGGTGCATTGACACCGAGGGCAGCGGGGAGAGGGTGGAGCGCACAGACGTGCCCCTGACGCCGGAGCAATGGGCGGAGGTGGAGGCGTGCCTGCGGGAGAACTGGCATCAGCCGCCCACGGCCTTGCCGGAGGGGATGCTGGTCCTTGACGGGGCGGAGAGCTACCTCTACATCACCAGCCAGAGAGAGGATGAGATCTTCACGGCAGAATACAACGGCGAGTATGAGGACGCCCTGAGGACGCTCCTGCGGGAGCTCCTTATAGGCGCGTCCGGGGAGTATGCTCCGGCAGAGGAGGAGTAGGAGCACCGTTACCCGGCAGCCTCAGACGCAGGCGGATCACTACCCGTTATGCGGCGTGAAGCGCGGCGGCAAGAGCCTCTGTCAGGACCGGGGAACGCCCCTGTGACAACAACAGATCACCGTCAGCCGGCAGGCATACTGCCGGCCGGTGATAGCGTTAGGAAAGGAGAAAACAATGAACGATTACTACGATTATTACACTTACAGCAGTCCCCCTACCTTTAACCCGCTGCCCACCATTATCTCTCTCGTGTTGTGCGTGTTCGTTCTGGTGTGCATGTGGATCGTTTTCCGGAAAGCCGGTAAGCCCGGCTGGGCAGCCATTGTTCCCTTCTACAATCTCTATGTGCTGTTTGATATCACCTGGGGCAGCGGTATGCGCTTCCTGCTGCTGCTGATCCCCATCTACAACATCATTCTGGGCATCCAGACACAGGTTCGGCTGGCCAGGGCATTCGGCAAGAGCGGCGGCTTTGCGGCGGGACTGGTTTTCCTGCCCTACATCTTCATCCCCCTGCTGGCTTTCGGCAAAGAAACATATCAGGGCGTTCCTGTCAAGGCGGCCCCCTATCAGAACAATCCCTATCAGCAGGGCGGCTATTCCCCGCAGCCCCAGCAGTCCTATCAGAATCCCTATTCCCAGCAGCCCCAGCAGGGGCCCTATGGCGCCGTGCCTCAGCAGGGCTACCAGCAGCCGCAGTATAACGTGCCCCAACAGGGCTACCAGCAGCCCCAGCAGTCTCAGTATGCTGCGCCTCCCCAGCAGCCCCAGCAGTATGCGGCCCCTCAGCAGCCTGTTCCTCAGCAGCCCCAGCAGTATACGGCACCCCAGCAGCCTGCCCCTCAGCAGCCGGAGCAGACCGCTGCCGCTCCCGCTTTTTGCCCCAGCTGCGGCGTGAAGAGCAACGGTGAGAAATTCTGCCAGAACTGCGGCGCACCTTTGCACTGATCCTTCCTGCCATAGCTGGACGGAATAACAACTGACGATGTAAAAGAAAGGAAACCTATCATGAAAAAATCGATTGCACTTGTATTGGCCATGTTGATGACGCTGTCCCTCACTGCCTGCGGCGGCGGCAGCAGCGATAAGGGCGGCGCTCTGCCCGGCATTGATATGAAATCCACGGATACACAGACCGTGACCTCTGACAGAGCAACGCTGGAAGTGCTGAACGAGACATTCTTCACCTATCTGGGCGGCCTGAACTACTTCACTGAAAGTGATGCACAGTCAAAGTTGACCTATGCGGACCTGAAGGAGCATATCGGCGTGGATTGCTCCGAGTACCGGTATGAAGAGGAGTACCAGCGCGGTGTATACACCTGGTACGCCGCCGAGGATGACGCGTGCTGCCTGTCCCTGTTCTTCGGCGACAACGGCAAGCTGATTGCTGCCGGCGCGTATAACCTCAGTCTTTGATCGACACTGGCTGACCGTATTATCTGAACGCCATTTTCCACGGGAGCGGCCAAAGCCGCTCCCGTAGCGGAAAGGAGAGAATCATGGCATCCCAAATTACCAACTATAAATGCCCGGCATGTACCGGCCCCCTGCACTTTGCAGGCGCCTCCGGTATGCTGGAATGTGATTTCTGCGGTGCGAAATATGACGTGGCGCAGATCGAAGCTCTGTACGCGGAGAAAGAGGCCAAGGCCGTGGCCGCCACGGAGCAGGCTAACGCCAAGGCGGAACAGAACCGCCAGAAAATGGCGGAGATGGAGTCCCAGGGCTGGGATACCTCCAGCCTCAACAGCGACTGGGGCGCGGAGGCCGACGGCATGAAGACCTATTCCTGCCCCAGCTGCGGCGCGGAGCTGATCTGCGACGCCTCCACCGCCGCCACCTCCTGCCCCTATTGCGGCAATCCCACCGTGGTTCCGGGCCAGTTCAGCGGTGCGCTGAAGCCGGACTTCGTCCTGCCCTTCAAGCTCAGCAAGGAGGACGCCGTGGCCGCCCTGAAGAACCACTATAAGGGCAAGCCCCTGCTGCCAAAAGCGTTCACCAATGGCAATCATATTGAGGAGATCAAGGGCGTGTATGTCCCCTTCTGGATGTTCGACGGTCAGGCGGAGGGCACCGTGGACTACGAGGGTCATATCACCCACGTCTACGAAAGCGGCGACTACGAGGTCACCGAGACGGAACACTATGACGTGCGCCGCGGCGGCTCCATTTCCTTTGAAAAGGTACCGGTGGACGCGTCCAGCAAGATGCCTGACGACCACATGGACTCTATCGAGCCTTACGATTATAAGGAGCTGCGTGCCTTCTCTACGGCGTATCTGCCGGGTTTTCTGGCGGATAAGTACGATGTAACGGAGGAACAGAGCTGCGAGCGGGCGGACGGACGCTGCGCCGCCTCGCTGGAGGGCGCGCTGCGCCGCACCACTACGCAGTACGACGCCTGCATCACCAAGGACAAGGATATCCGGCTGCGCCGCGGCAAGGTGCATTATGCCCTGCTGCCCGTCTGGATGCTGCACACCAAGTGGAACGGCAAGGATTTCCTATTTGCCATGAACGGACAGACCGGAAAGCTGGTGGGCGATCTGCCTACGGATATGGGTAAGTTCTGGGCCATCTTCGCCGCCATTGCCGCACCGATGAGTGCCATCGCGGCGGCAATACTGATGCTGATGTAAGGAGGGCAGCTGAGATGAAAAAAAGAATTCTGACATGTCTGCTGGCCCTGCTGGCGGTGCTGACGATGATGGTTCCCGCGTGGGCGGAGCAGACCGAGGATGACATCTTCATTTACGACACGGCGGGCCTGCTGAACGAGGACGAGTGGCTGGAGCTGGAGATGCTGGCCGATGAGATCTCATGGCGGTATAGATGCGCCGTGTATATCGTCACCGTGGAAGACTACGAGGACTACGGCAGCGATCCCTACGACGCGGCGGCCAATATCTATAATGAAAACGACTTTGGTATCGGAGAAGGCCGGGATGGCATCCTGCTCCTGCAAAGCACATGGGGCAGAGATTACGGCCTGTACATCCGGGACGGTTATGCCAACAGCATGGTGGGCAAATATGCCCGAACGCTGTTGGAGGACGCCTTTCTGGACGACTTTGCCGATGACGACTATCGAGGCGGCTATGAGGATTATCTGTCCACCTGCGCCGACTTCTTTGAGCGGGCCGCCCAGGGACATCCTGTCCGCAAGCCGCTGATCAAGGTGCTGCCTCTGGCACTGGGCATCGGATTGGGGTTGGCGCTGCTGGTGTGCCTGATGCTGAAGGCAAAAATGAAGTCCGTTCGTCAGGGCGCGGAGGCGGACGCCTATGTGACCGCCGAGGGACTCAATCTGACGGAGCAGTATGACCACTATACCCACACCACTGAGACCCGCCGGAAAATTTCCAGCGACAGCGACAGCGACAGCAGCAGCCACTCCGGCGGCGGCGGCTCCGGCTCCAGCGGTAAGTACTAATACTACGCGGCGGAAGGAGGAAGCGATGAAAAAGAACCCCATTCTCTGTCTGCTGCTGGCTCTGGCGATGATGGTATCGCTGACAGCCTGCCAGATAGAAATTCCCGGCATTGGAACCGTGAATATCAACGACGGCAGCAACACAGGCAGCCACGCAGGCGGCAATACGGGCGACGATACGGGCAGTGATCATACGATCCACACGGGAAACGACAATGACGACTCCCTTACCCTGCTGCGGAAGAATATGGCAGAGGTGCCGGACTATATCTTCGCGGTGGCCTACATCAGCAGCGCGGCAGGCGGTCCGGACGATTTTGAGCTTCCGATACAGGAGTGGGTGAGTAAAGCGGCGCCGGAGCTGTGTGCCCAGTATCCTTTCGTCCGGAATATTCCCCGTGAACGGGTGGTGGGCAGCGGCGGCAGCCTGTTCTGCGTGGTGCCCCGTGATCCCAATGCGTCTGTGGCGGTGAACCGCATCCAATGGAACGAGAAGACGGGCGGCTATGACAACGTCGAGGTGCTCTACCGCAGTGAGAGCGGTGAGCCGATCCTGGTGTTTGCCTGCGCCGACATGGGGGAGTCTATCGATCCCGACACCGAGGTGATCGTGACCAACAGCAGGGAGGAGCCGCTGAAGTGGTATCCCTATTACGGTATAGTGGCGCTGCCCTACTCCTCTGAGGACGGCCGTGAGCTGGGTTACGACTTTACCGTTTACACCGGAAACGACAGCATGGATGGCGGCGATGTGGGCGACGATGGCATGTGGACGGCCCCTACGGCGGAGCAGCTGGCCGCGCACGTCTGGACGTGGCAGGGCGATCTTGCGGAGCAGCCCGCCATGGCCACCATGTCCCTGACACAGGGCAGCGGCGCGGAGCCGGGGCAGATCACCTTCACATGGTGGTATACCAAGGACTACGGCGATCCGCAGGAGATCTATGAGGGCAGCTGGTCCCTGACGGACAGCGGAGAGTATATAGATCTGACCATGACCCGCAGCGGCGGCCGGCAGTATACGAAGGGCGAGGCGCCCACCACGGTGTCGGGTATGTTCCCGGTGCAGGTACCCGCGGCCTTCGATGTCTTCCCGGTGCTGAATGTGAGCGGCGGAGGCGGCGCCTACGGGTTCCCCATCCAGCAGTTCCCCTACGAGCTTCTCATGTTTAACCCCGCACAGGGATAAGTGACAACAAAACACGGGAAGGAGACGACGTCATGCGTAATAATGGAAAGAAACTGGTCAGACTGCTTGTGGCGGCGCTGCTGGCCTTGGCCATGACGCTGCCCCTGACTGCCTGTCAGGTGGAGATACCCGGCGTGGGGACGATCAACATCAACGACGGGAATGCGCCGGCCGGCGGGAATACGCCTGACGGAGGCGGTACGGACGGCGACGGTATGGACGGCGGCGAGCCGGGAGCCTACGACGACTCTCTGGACCTGCTGCGGCAGGAGCTGGATGAACGGCAGCAGGACGAGCGCTTCGCGGTGGCCTACATCGGCGATATCGACGGCAAGCTGAGTGATCTGGCGGTCCCGCTGCGGGACTGGATCAACGATACGGCGCCGGGGCTGTGCGCCCAGTATACCTTTGTTCGGAATATCCCGCAGGAGCGGGTGGTGGGCGACAGCGGAAGCCTGTTCTGCGTGGTGCCCCGTGACCCCAACGCCACCGTGGCGGTGAACCGCGTCCGGTGGAACGAGGCGAAGGGCGGCTACGAGACCCTTGAGGTGCTCTACCGCAGCGAGAGCGGCGACCCGATCCTGCTGTTCATCTCCAACGATCTGGGGACTGTCCCCACCGATACCACGGAGCTGCTTTTGACCGACAGTCATCCCGATACCCTGAGCTGGTATCCCATCCCCGGAATCGTGGCGCTGCCCTACGACTATGAGAACGACCGGAAGCTGGCCTATGACTTCACCTTTTACTCGCAGGAGGGGAACGACGGCTTCGGCAGCGACATCGGCTGGACGTGCCCCACAGGCTCCCAGCTGACACAGGAGGTATGGGCGTGGGATGGCAATACGGATAAGCCTGCTCTGGCCACTCTGGAGCTGCACGCCAGCAGCAGCCAGGAGGGCGATTGGGGCACGGCGACCTTCACCTGGTGGTACGAAAGCGACTTCGTCACACCGGAGGAGGTCTATACAGGCGACTGGGGACTGACCGGCAACGGAGAATACTCCGGTGTGATCATGCTGGATCTGACCCGCACCGGCGGCAAGAGATATCAGCCCGGCGAGACGGAACGGATCATCCACGATGGCTTCATCGTGCAGGTTCCCATGGCCTTTGAGGACTACACCTATCTGTCTATCGACAAGGGACAGCACGGCTCCTATCTGCCCGTTCAGATAGAGCCGGACACGGTACTTTATTTCTATCCCCAGTGGGGGTGATGCGCGTGCGTGAACACGGGAAGGAGACGATGCCATGCGTAAATGCTGGAAAGGGCTGGCGGTGATCCTTGGGATCACGCTGGCGGCCCTGGCTTTGTTCACTTGGCGCGGAGCGCGCCGGAAAAATAACGACGAATAATGGAGGTAAAACACATGAAGAGAAGCAGAAAAACCTTATTCGCCCTGCTGTTGGCCCTGGTTATGGCACTGGGGCTGACCGCCACCGCATGGGCGGCGGAGGTGGCACCCACCGACACGGTCAATTTGGAACTTACCATTACGAAAATGGTGGAGCAGACGGGCAATGTAGCGCCTCCCGCGGAAACCTTCAAATTTGTATTGGAGGATGTGGTAAACGAGGGGGAAACAAAGCATGACCTTGCCTACTATGGCATCGAATTGCTGGATGACCTGACGATATCTACCGCTACTGGCAATACGGTTGAAAAAACCCTTAGATTCAAGCTTCCGGCGTCTGACTTTGCCGAGCACCACTGGAATCCCAGCAGAAATGTGGGCAGTGAGGATATTGCCCGGTATAGAAAGGTCTTCCTTCTGACAGAGCAGAACGACGGCAAGGCGGGATGGGAGTATTCTACTAAAAGCTACGAATTGGTCTTCACATATGACATCGGATACGGGGATATGGATCTGGATGTCTATCTGGCTGGGACTGATGCAAGAGAGTCGGCTAAATTCACGAACATCTATACCGAGAATCTTACTACCGTTGAGGTTCCCTTCACCAAGACGGTGAAGCTGGGCGGCCATGCCGGTCCCGGCAAGACAGACTTTACGATCGCGGTGTGTGATGTGAATGCCCATGACTTGTCCTATTATACGGGTGTGAAGTACACCGCTACCGTCACCACTAACGGTGCGGGCGACTATGACGGCAAGCTGATCATCAGCGGCCCGGCGGGGAAGGTCAGTGAGTTTGTCAGCGAGGGCTTCTACGTCCGTGAGGTGAACGATGGCCTTCCGAAATGGACGTATTCCGATGCGGTGTGGTTTGTGAGCTCCGAAGGGGAAATCTTCCCCGCCAGGATGGAGACAACAGACAACGGGGATTTTTATGATGCGATCAACAATGCCGATGCGGTAGGCAAGATGACCTTTGAGAATATTTATACCCGCAGCGGCTCCTCCCATACTACCCCCGATGAGAAGCCGACTTCCTCTCCCAAGACCTTTGACGCCGGCATGGCGCTGTACGGCGTAAGCGCCCTGCTGTCGCTGACCGGAACCGCGCTGGTCATCAAGCGTAAAAACGGCTGATTGATCGACACGCAGTTCGTCTGAGACCGATCTGCAAACACTTCATCTTAAATAGCCATAAGGCGGCGGACATCACCTGTCCGCCGCCTTATGGCGCATATTCCTCCTTGCGGAGATACCTTTGTTTGTCAGCCCCTATCGGCGGCCAGCGCCTTGTCGATTTGGGCTTGCAGTGCCTCCGCCTGATTCTTTTCCGTAACAGCACCCACGATGGGATCGCCCACGATATTGCCGTTGCGGTCAACCACATAGGTGGTGGGGTATGCAAAGATGCTGGCGGTGAACTTGCCCGCCTCTCCATCGGAAGCAAAATACACGTTCTGATAGGTCGCGCCCTTCTTGGCAAGCACATCCTTCGCCTCCGCGATCGCTGACTCATCGCCGTCCAGCGTGAAGGTGTTGACGCCGATGAGGGCGCCGCCCTTTTCCGCAAGCTCCTTGTTCAGCGCATCCAACTCACCAAGCTCTCCTACGCAGGGATTGCAGGTGGTAAACCAAAAATTCACAACGGTGACGGCGTTGCCGGAAAACAGAGTGCTGCTGTCCACATCGTTTCCGTCCAGATCCTTGCCGGTAAAGGCGGGGAACTTCTGCGCGGTGCTGCCGTCATCGGGCGGCGTGGTCATGTCGCTGCCCGCCGGTACACTCGTGCCGCCATCCTCTGCGGGCGTCCCGGATAAGCTGGGGAATTTTTCCTCCAATGCAGCCAGCCGGTCCTCGATATTTTTGATTTCCGTGGCTTTTTCCTTCAGCAGCTCGTACTCCTCGTCGGTGAACTGCTCCTTGGCGGCTTCAATGGTGCTCAGCAGAAATTCGCCGTAGTTTTTGCCGTTCTCCGTCGTGGCCATGCCCTTGTCGGCGGACAGAAAGAGCTTCTCCCACAGCTCGGTGTTCTCTGCCTGGATGGCGTTCTCCTGTGCCATCAGCTCATCGTACAGCGCTGCCGCCTCCTCGGCGGTCTGCGGCTCCTTGTCCGTGTCCTCATTCCCCTCCGCTTGCTTCGCGCCGCAGGCGACCGTACCGGCGGCCAGCACCAGCGCCAGCAGCAGTGTGATGATTTTCTTTGCGTTCATTTTGTTTCCTCCGTTTTTAATTCATTTGCAGGTTCTTTTTTACCGTCTCCAAAGCCGTAGCGGAAGCTGACGGCGCTGGTAGGACAGGCGCGGACGCACATCCCGCAACGGATGCACTCGGTATGGTTGGGCGTCTTTGTCACGTCCACATCCATTTTGCAGGCCTTGGCGCATTTCCCGCAGGAGACGCATTTGCTCCTGTCTACCTTCATCTGGAACAGAGATACCCTGTTGAACAGCGCGTAAAACGCACCCAGCGGGCACAGCCACTTGCAGAAGGGCCGGTAAAATACGATACTCAGTACGATCACTGCCAGCAGAATACTGAATTTCCAGGTAAACAGGCTGCCCAGCGCCGCCCGGATGCCGGAATTGGCAAGGGACAGCGGAATGGCGCCCTCCAGCACGCCCTGGGGGCAGAGGTATTTGCAGAAGAAGGGGTCGCCCATGCCCACGTCGTTCACAAGGAATGCCGGCAGCAGAAAGACCATCACCAGCAGAACGGCGTACTTCAGGTATGTCAGGGGCTTCAGCTTCTTTGTGGAGAGCTTCTTCGTGGGGATCTTATGCAGCAGCTCCTGAAACCAGCCGAAGGGACACAGAAAGCCGCAAATAAAGCGCCCCAGCAGAACTCCCAGCAGAATGAGAAAACCTGTGATGTAATAGGAAAAGCTGAATTTGGACGAGCCTACCACTGCCTGAAACGCTCCGATGGGGCAGGCGCCGGAAGCCGCCGGACAGGAATAGCAGTTCAGCCCCGGCACACAGACGGTTTTCCCCGCGCCCTGATACAGTCCGCCCTTGAGGAAATTCGGCAGGTGCAGGTTGGTCAATAGGGCTGCCCCCGCCTGTATCCAGCCCCGAAGGCGGGACAGGGCCTGTGATACATTTGAAAACTTCTTACCCAATGCCCACACACTCCAGACATAATTTGATGGCCTTGCTCAGTACCGACGCCGCCTCGCCCCGCCAGACGCCGAAGCACAGCATGGCGGTTCCCGCCAGCAGCAGCGTGACTTGCGCCGCCTTTTTTCCGTGGTTCAATTTTCATCACCCTTCCTGTTTTCTGCTGCCATCATAGTACAAAAGAGTTAAAGTCTCTGTTAAGAACGAAAATTTTGCGCAAACATTATTTGCTTTTGCGATAATAATGAACAAGGTGGAATTTTATCATCGCCTCGCTGGAGATGCAAGGCTTCGGTCGTGTTTTCTATCAAGCTTACGAAACGACGTGAGGTGCCGTTATGAAAGTGAAGGGCAAGCCACAGGCGAAGCAATACGTCATCTACTCCCGCAAATCCAAATTCACCGGCAAGGGAGAGAGCATCGAGAATCAGATCGAGCTGTGCCGTCAGTACATCGCCATACACTTTGGCGAGGAAGCGGCGGAAAACGTGCTGGTCTACGAGGACGAGGGCTTTTCCGGCGGCAATCTGGAGCGCCCGCAGTTCAAGAAAATGATGAAGGACTCGCAGAAGATTGAATTTGCCGCCATCGTGGTCTACCGCCTCGACCGCATCAGCCGCAACATCGGTGACTTTGCCAAGCTCATCGAGGATTTGGGCGACCGGCACATCGACTTCATCTCCATCCGCGAGCAGTTCGACACGTCCTCCCCCATGGGCCGCGCTATGATGTACATTGCGTCGGTGTTCTCCCAGCTGGAGCGGGAGACCATTGCCGAGCGTATCCGGGACAACATGCACGAGCTGTCCAAGACCGGACGCTGGCTGGGCGGCACAACGCCCACGGGCTACGCCTCGGAAAGCCTGTCCAGCGTGACGGTGGACGGCAAGGTGAAGAAAGCCTGCAAGCTCAAGCCCATCCCGGAGGAAATCCAGCTGGTCAAGACGATCTTCTCCGTATTCATGGAGACCGGCTCGCTCAGCAAGACCGACCAGTACCTGTTGGAGCACCGCTGCGTCACGAAGCGCGGCAAGCAGTTCACCCGCTTTGCCATCCGGGGCATTCTCACGAACCCGGTTTACATGATCGCCGACGAGACGGCGTATCAGTATCTGAAAGAAAATAATGTTGACCTGTTTGCCGAGCGCTCGGAATTCGACGGCGAGCACGGTGTCATGGCGTATAATCGCACGTTCCAGCGCCCCGGCAAGGCGAACCAGATCCGTCCCGTGGAGGAGTGGATCGTGGCGGTGGGCAAGCATCCGGGCATCATCGCGGGCAGCGATTGGGTGCGGGTGCAGGCCATGCTGG